>PDWJ01004006.1_pt1 | contig 13406 bp, 9 predicted proteins | sample 1430881 | NCBI WGS metagenome assembly PDWJ01 (sample SAMN01162460, study PRJNA174530) | Oral metagenome, whole genome shotgun sequencing project. | biome: Marine environment; feature: Marine mammal; material: Swab sample of the gingival sulcus; isolation source: swab sample of gingival sulcus... | reverse complement strand
ATCAATTATCAACTATCAATTATCAACTATCAATTATCAACTATCAACTATCAATTATCAATTATCAACTGTCATTTTATAGTGTTAAAATATTGCATAAGTTGTTCAACGGTAATACGTTTAAGAACAATCTTTTGGTCTTCGTCTAACAAAAATAATTTAGGTGTTCCGTTAATATTATAATTTTCTCTAAAACCTGAGCTGTTTTTGGCATCCCATAAATTTACGAATTGTAAATCATTGTCTTTTATGTATTTAAGCCATGTTTTTTTATCTTTGCCCACATATACCGCAATAATATCAACCCCTCTATCCTTTATTATTCTGTAAAAATTCATTAATCTGGGAGTAACATCTTTACATATCTCGCAATCAGTATTGTAAAAGTATATTATTACATGCCTGTTTTGAATATCACGCAAATTAACAAATTTACCTTTATTGTTTTTCATCTTAAAATCAGGGGCTAATGAGCCAATCAACGACCTTTTGCGAATATCAATATCCTTGCGAAGTTTCTCTTGCATTTCTTTGCTTACCCAAGGAGTTTTACCTGTCAAATAATATTTCTCGGCAATATGCACAAACACATTTTCATCGCTAATTACCTGACTTCTAAGATAATATTGCAACAAACTATTTACAACAAATTTATATACTTTATCATTTTCTTTGGCTTTATCTACAATATAATCCACCTCTTTGATGGTTGAATCCGGATTGTATACGACCATTTGATTAAGGTATGAAAATATCTTATTGTGCAACACTAAAGTTCTTACTAATCTGGAATCGGAAAAATTAATATTATCAAAATAGTGTTTTTTCACGTATCTGTAGGCAAAAGTAGAATCTACATTACCACTTGCATCTTGAGGTGCGGGCGGAGGAATAATGGGCAATTCCGACTTTATCATAACCGATAGTAATGAGTCGGGCTGTTTAGCTATTATGTCCTCTTTTATCAAGTATATTTTATTTCTTCTTTGCTGTATTTGTTCCTCAATCATCATCAAGGAATCAACCTTTGAAAGGTAGGATTTTTGTTTCTCCTTTAACATTGCCATAATTTGGTATTCTCTGGCAAGAAACCTTTTATACCTGTAAAATCTTGAATTTTGCTCAGAGCCTTCAAAACGTGTAGTTTTAAGAAAATTAACGGTATCACACGATATTTTAAACTCTTGGTCTTTGTCAATTAAAAAGTCAATATAATGTCCGGTAGGAAGTACTATAAAATATACGCCTCCATCTAATTTCTTATCTCCCTTAAAAACTAATTCACCATTACTGTCAAGTTTTGCACTATCGCCTATCATATTTACATTTCCATAGTGATAAACCAAATATATAGTTGAATCTTTAAGATTATTAACCTTTAAATCTATTTTATATCCTTGTGCAAAAATACCCTGCGAAAAAATAAGCGATAAAAATATTATTACAATTCTATTCATATAGTTTTAAGTTTTTGATTTGAATATTTATTTTTGATAAGGCTAATAGCCGGCAACAAAGATATACGATAATTTTAAATTTCCACACAGATATATTGAAAATAAGAGTTTGTTCATTAAAAAGTTAATTTTTTTCTTTGTGAAACTTTGTGAAATTACTTTGTGCAACTTAGTGGTCTTTAATACATTTTCATTAATAGCAACACTTCGTTAAATTAGTAATTAGCAACGGCGAAGCCCTCACCGAAGGTAATTAATAATTAGTAATTATATTGCTGATAATCAGTATATTAACTGAATATTGTAAGGTTTTATAAAACCATGATAATCAAACTATTACAAAAATATAACGAAGTATTGTTAATAGTAATATTTTAAATAGATATTTTATATAATAAATTTGTACCTTTGCGCGGAAAATTCATGGGTGATGAGTGATTGGTGATGGGTGATGGGTGATAGGTGATGAGTGATGAGTGATGAGTGATGAATGATAAGTGATGATTTTAACTAACACTGTGTCTAAAACCCAAAACTTAACAAAAATCAAATAATAATTGAAAATTACATATAACAAAATATATACTTCGGCAAAGCTATTTGCAGCAATACTGATAAAATATTGGAAATCAATCAATAAAAAGATTTTCTATACGGTATCAGTGTTTATGTTTTTGATTGCAGTATCTATTTTTATAAATATACGTTACCCTTTACCAACAAATATTGACTATTCGCAAATAATATTAAGCTCCGATAGTACTGTGATTCATTCGTACCTCAATAGAGGCGATAAATGGCGAATGAAAACCGAGCTGCATGAAATAACTCCTTTATTGCGAAAAGCTATTGTGTTTAAAGAAGATAGATTCTTTTATTATCACGGCGGTATAAATTATTTGGCAGTCGTTAGAGCATTATTCAACAATATAATTAGTGGTAAACGAACTTCGGGAGCATCTACAATTACAATGCAAGTGGCACGATTATTAGAACCCAAGGAACGAACTTACATTAATAAAATAATAGAAATGTATCGTGCCATACAGTTGGAAAATAAGTATAGCAAAGATGAAATACTACAAATGTATCTGAATTTAGTACCTTACGGTGGAAATATTGAGGGTGTTAAGGCGGCATCGGTTTTGTATTTCGAGAAAGCACCAAATCATCTTAGTTTAGCAGAATTAACAGCACTTTCAATTATTCCTAACCGTCCTAATTCTTTGGTAGTAGGTAAAGATAATGCCGAAATTGTAAAGCAACGCAACAAATGGTTAAAACGCTTTTTAAAAGCTAAATTATTTCCAAAACAACAAATAGAAGATGCTATTAATGAGCCACTTAACGCTTACAGACACGAATCTCCGAAATATGCACCTCAATATTGTTATAGGATAAAGCAGCAATCTCCTAAATTGCCGATTATACATACCCATTTGGATTATAAAAAGCAACGAAAAGTTCAAAAGATAGTCGAAAACTATATAAAAATATTATACAACCAAAATATTAAAAATGCTGCTGCATTAATTATTGACAATAGAACAAATAGTGTGGTTACTTATGTTGGTTCTGCCGATTTTTACAATACCGAAGATGCAGGACAAGTTGATGGAATAACGGCAATACGCTCTCCGGGAAGCACCTTAAAACCACTTGTTTACGCAAATGGTTTTGACAAGGGAATAATAACTCCTAAAATAAAGATAACCGATGTTCCCGTTAATTTTAGCGGCTATGAACCGTCAAACTATGACGATAAATTTCATGGTTATATAACAGTGGAATATGCTCTTATAAACTCATTAAATATAACGGCTGTTAAAGTATTGAGCCAAGTAGGCATAAAAAACTTCATTAATACATTGAAAAGAATGAATTTCGAGCAAATTAGTGAAGATGAAGACAAATTGGGTTTATCTGTTATATTGGGAGGTTGCGGGGTAAGTCTAGAACAGCTGACCAAAATGTACCATGCTTTTGCAAATAAAGGAAAATTTACGGAACTTAATTGGCTGACTAAAGATACTATTATGGGAGGTTTCAATATTATTTCGCCCGAATCAGCCTATATGCTTACGGAAATATTGAGCAAAGTTAAACGCCCTGATTTACCCACAGAATGGCAAAATAGTGCAGATTTACCAAAGGTAGCATGGAAAACAGGCACGTCGTACGGACGAAAAGATGCTTGGAGCATAGGATATAATAAAAATTACACCATAGGTGTATGGGTTGGCAACTTTTCATCGGAGGGTGTGCAGGATATGAGTGGAGCAACAACGGCATCGCCATTGCTTTTTGAGATTTTCAACACCATAGATTATCGCTCTGAGGCAGAATGGTACGATGTTCCTGAAGATGTAAAATTTCGACTTGTATGCTCTGAAACAGGATTGCCGCCTAACAGTTTCTGCAAAAACATTACTACCGATGCCTATATTCCATTAATATCTACAAGTGAAATTTGCAATCATTTGCAAACTGTGTATGTATCACCCGATTCAAGTATTGCTTATTGTCAAGGTTGCCTGCCCAAAAATTCATACATAAAGGCATTATACCCGAATTTACCTGCCGAAATGATTACTTATTATAAGCTTAATCAGATAAAATTTGATACTATCCCTGCTCATAATCCCAAGTGCGAGGTAGTATTTTCATTAAATAAACCTGCTATAACATCGCCCGTTAATAATGTTAGATATTACGTGGATAGAACCGACTCTACCGAAATTATGCTCACCTGCAATGCCACCAATGATGTATCAAAGGTGTTTTGGTATATTAATGATAAATTTGTTGAATCTTGCAAGCCCACACATAAGGTGTTTGTTAAACCAAAATCAGGACGCATGAAAATATCTTGCACCGATGATAAGGGCAGAAATTCAAACATATATATAAATGTAGAAATGATTGATTTTTAAGCTATGTATAAAAAATGCGGGACACTTTATAAATACGCCTATTTAATTACAATTTTATCACCCAAAAATTTTGGTTTTTTGCCAAATATCAAGTCAAGAACCATTTTTACTCTGGCTAATTTTTCTCTTAATTGAGTTTTAAACCCATAGTTTAAATTTACATCTTTAGCATTAAATCCTATTGCATCAATATTTTTTTTAGTTGCAATATAAATAGCTCTCTCGTTATGGAATTGCTGAGAAATTACAGTTATACTGTTTTGCCCAAAAACTTCTTTGCAGCGAACAACTGAATCTAAGGTTCTAAATCCGGCATAATCAAGATAAATTTTATCGGCAGGAATGCCTTTTTTTATTAAATCTTCTTTTATGGTTGTCGGTTCATCATAATCTTTTACTGAATTATCGCCACTAACAAGAATGAAGTCTATTTTTTTGGCTTTGAACAATTCCACTGTGGCGTCTATTCTGTATTTATAATATAAGTTTACCCGACCGCTTACAAGTTTCTTGCCTGTTCCCAGTAATAAACCGACTTTATTATGTGGTATTTCTTTGGTAAGCTTATACACTTTATCAGAAACCGTTACTTTAACAATCTTGTCAATTACTAAAGTGCCAATTACAATAATAATTACTAAGATTACACCATATTTTAATATCTTTTTCATTTGCTTATATTTTATTAGTGATGGGTGATTAGTGATGGGTGATTAGTGATGGGTGATTAGTGATGGGTGATTAGTGATGGGTGATTTGCTTACGCCAAAAGTTGTCGCTTAACTTCGGTCTTCCGTCTTCGGTCTTCCGTCTCCTGTCTTCGGTCTTTCGTCGTCGGTCTTCGGTCTTCCGTCTCCCGTCTTCCAACTTCGGTCGCCCATCTTCTGTCTTACCTACAAACATGCTGCTCTGTGCTTTAAGATTTTGCCTGAATAGCCAAAATACGCTGATATAATGTAGGGTGAGAGTAATATGCAAAAACATAGGCAGGGTGTGGCGTTAAATTTGACAAACTGTTTACCGATAATTTTTTTAATGAAGATATCAGCTCTCCGGCAAATCCGTACTTAGCGGCATATCCATCGGCTTGATATTCGTTTTTACGCGAAATGACATTCATCAACAAACCTAATAAAGTAGAAATGGGGCTAAACATAATAACAAAAGCTATTACACCTAATTCCACTCTTGGTACATTTGAACCTAATGCCTTTGATAAATCGGGATTATTTATGAACAAAGACAGTATGTAGAACATAAATCCTGTTTGAATAACAGATAATGCAATAGAAATTGTTGTATGCTTGTGTTTGTAATGTCCTATCTCATGCGCCAGTACTGCAACTATCTCATTTACAGATAATTCATTTATTAAAGTATCATATAAAACTATGCGTTTTTTATGACCTAATCCCGTAAAATAAGCATTTGCCTTTGATGAACGTTTGGAGCCGTCAATAACATAAATATTAGTTAATTTAAATCCAACCTTGGAGGCAAAATCATTTATTGCCGTTCTTAATTCGCCTTCTTCAAGAGGTGTTTGTTTGTTAAACAGAGGCACTATAAGGTTTGAATAAAACATTGTCATAAATATTGTAAATACGGTTATTGCTGCCCAAGCATAAAGCCAAAACATATCGGTTGTTTTGTAATAAATCCATAAAATACCGTACAATATAATTCCTCCTATTATTATTGATAATATCCATGATTTTAGTTTGTCAAGAATAAATGTTTTTGGAGTGGTTTTATTAAATCCGAATTTTTCTTCTATCACAAAGGTTGAGTAAATGGCAAAAGGTATACCTATAATATCGGAGGCAAAAAATAAAATAGCAAAAAATATCAAGGGTCTTATTATCTGATTATCATTTATTTGACTTGCAATATCATCAATATAAGCAAAGCCTCCCATAAATAGCATTAGCAATATCACTATTAGTTGAAAAACCGAAGATATTGCCGAGAATCTGCTCCTCACTTTCCCGTATTGTTGAGATTTTTTATACTTTTCATCGTCATATATACCTAACAATTCTTCGGGTAATACAGAGTTTCTGCGTTTATAGTTTAATATCTCTAAAATTTGAGACAAAATATACTCAATAAGAATTATTGATATTATTATGATAAAAAAAATCTTCTCCATTTTTATTGTGATTTGGCATTTATAATAAAACTTCGACAAATACGCTATGTAACGTTCATAAATTACACAAACTTTATTCTCGAAGTTTTTTATAACCGGAACGGCTAAAATATGTTGCTGGAGTTTAATTGCTTATTTATTAATATTATAGATGTGAAAAGTATATAAAATCTGTATATTATTCTTGTGGCACCTCTGCAAAGTAGTTATTATGCAACTTATCGGCTACTGTGGTTAAGAATGTCATTAAAATATCTTCTGCATGACTATCGAATTTTTGGAAAGATGCCAATTCAATTACACCAATTGATTGGTCATTAAAAATAACGGGCAATATTAACAAATTAGTGGGTGAAGCTTTACCCAAGCCGGATAAAACCTTTATGTAATCATCAGGTATATTACTAATATTAAGTAACTTACGACTTGCAGCTACCTGGCCTGTCAATCCCATATTATCGGTGAATTCTTTTATTTCTTTTTCTCTGAAAAAAGCATAACTACCTGCTTTCTTATAAGTGTTTTCATTAGGAGATCTAACAAAAAATAAAGCCTGCATTATATCATACTCATCTGCAATATTGCTGAGTATTTTATTGGCAAAATCGCCTATATCATTTATATTGTCTGTATTAGCACTAAGCTTATTTACAGCTTTATCTTTTAATAATTGGTCATTTTTTGCCTTATTTTTTGCTTTTACCTTATCCTCCTTTTGTTTATTTTCTTCGTCAGGTAATATTATCACACTATCTTGTTCCTCCCTTCGGTTTAGTATATTAGATAATTTAATAGCTAAAAACACTACCAGAATTATTGACAACAGAAGATTAATGAATATTATTACCCTGTGGTATGTGGGAATTTTATCTGCAAAATCTTGCGTGTTAAACATTGTATAAATACTTAATACAATATAAATAAACACAAAAACGCTTACTATTATTTTAAAGGTTTTATTTTTCATTATGTATCATTTTACATTTAAGCAAACTGCATGTAAATAGTATTTTTATCAGTCAAAAAAACATACGAAACCGCAAATTTACGTAAATATTTTACAAATCCTATAAACAACACTTTGTTAAATTAACAATTAATAATTAGTAATTAATAATTAAATCGCTGATAATCAAACCATTACAACAATATTTATGTGTTTTGTAAGGTGTTGATTATAAGTACATTAGGAAAATACACCAAACTATTAATAAAATCAATATATAATTTCAATTCGTTAAATAAATATCTCTATTTTCAGATTATCGAAGCATTATTGTCTCCTCCCTTACTTTCTTCTGTAAAAGAATTCATCTTTTTCAAAATTATTTGCAAATGGACCAACAATATCTTCATTAGTACCAAGTATTAAAAATGCGTCTTTATGCAGATTTTGATAAAATTTCTCAATAATATCAAACTTTACTATAATATTAAAGTAAATCAAGACATTCCTGCACATAATTATATCGAACTTCTCTTCAAATATATTAGTCCAATTAACCAAATCATGTTGTATCCAAACAGGCTTTTTTCTTAAATTTTCGTGTACTTTTATTATTTTACTAACTTTGTTTATTTCACAGTATCTGGAATAGGGAACCTCATTATATATGTTACTATAGAATGGATTTTTACGTATTACCTCATCAAAGTTTGTAAAATACTCTGGGTGATATTTATAACTGTATTCACCTTTTTTTGCCTTCTCCAATAAATCTATATTTATGTCTGTTGCCAGCAAATTAACTTTGTCTAGCAATTCAAGTTCGTTTAGTATAATCAACATAGAGTAAACCTCTTCTCCTGAGGAACAACCTGCATGCCAAATATTTATGGTTTTATAGTTTGAGAACTTGTTAAGAACTTTATGCTTTAATATTTGCCACAACTCAGGGTCGCTAAAAAAGGTAGTTGAACTAACAAGTATCATTTTAGCAATATTCCTGCAAAACTCAGTACTCCCATCTATTTTTCTCACAAGAGTATCAACACTAATTTTTAGGTCGTATAGCACTTTCTCAATTCTTCTATTCAAAGATAATAGCGAATAATATTCAAAATTAAACTCTGAGTTTTTTTGAATTGATGCAACTATCTTCATTACGTCATCTTGGCTTATATCCATACAAGTTTACAAAAAGTTTATTCCACAGTCCATGTATTACCACTATTCAACAAATCTTCCATACACTTAATGCTCGATTTGCTTTTCACTTCTTCGATTTGCTTTTCCACCATACTATCATAAGTATTTGCCTCAACGTTTCTTATTACTCCAAAAGCAACAGGAAAATCAGGAGCTTTCATATTAGCAAGTGCTAAGTGCAATGTCGGGTCAGGGTCATGTGCATTATGTACTAAAATATCATCTTCGGTTATTCCGTTTTTGCCAATCTCCGCAACCCTTAGTTTTAATCCTACCAAAATTATTCCTTTATCGCGGTTTTTTCCAAAAATTAATGGTTTGCCGTGTTCTACAATAATTTGTCGGTCATCTCTTGTTGCTCGGTCTGATATATATGAAAACGTGCCATTGTTGAAAATTACGCAATTCTGCAAAATTTCAACCAGAGATGCTCCTTTGTGTTTGTGTGCTATCTTAAATATTTCAGTATTTAGTTTCATATTGCTGTCAATACCACGAGCAAAAAACTTGCCCTGTGCGCCAATTATCAATTCTCCGGGATTAAACGGGTGTTCAACAGTTCCGTAAGGCGATGTTTTAGTAATTTTACCATACTCCGAAGTTGGCGAATACTGACCTTTAGTAAGTCCGTAAATTTGATTATTGAATAAAACTATATTAATATCAATATTCCTTCTTATTTCGTGTATAAAATGGTTACCTCCTATTGCCATTGCATCGCCATCGCCGGTTATCTGCCACACACTTAGTTTGGGATTTGCCGTTTTCACCCCCGATGCTATTGCTCCGGCACGTCCGTGTATTCCATGAAAACCATAAGTGTTCATATAATAGGGGAACCTTGAAGAACAACCTATACCTGAAATAACAGCAAAGTCTTCTTTCTTACGTCCCATATCTGCCATTGCTTTTTGTATTGAACTTATAATGGCAATGTCGCCACAACCTGCACACCATCTTATTTCTTGGTTGCTCTTAAATTCTTGCGGCTTATATTTTATTACTGTATCTTGCATTTGTTAATGTGTTAATTAGTTAATTAGCTAATGTGATAATTTGCTAATTAGTTAATGTGATAATGCGTTAATTAGCTAATGTGATAATGTGTTAATTAGCTAATGTGATAATGTGTTAATTAGCTAATGTGATAATGTGTTAATTAGTTAATGTGATAACTTGTTAATTATCCATTATCAATTATCCATTATCAATTATCAATTGTCCATTATCAACTATCAACTAAATTTAAAGTTTCATTTATTTTTTCGGTCAATTCTGATACTGTGAATGGTAATCCTTGTACCTTATTAAACTGCATATAATCAAACTGAGGAAGCGAACTTCTTAAGTAATTTACAAACTGACCTAAATTAAGCTCACAAACTAACCTGTACTTAAATTTAGCCAGCACATCAGCCGTATTTTTAGGTAAAGGTTTAATAAAGTTAAAATGAGTAACAGCAAGTTTTTTGCCACTTTTCCTAACCTCTTCCATTGCCGTTAATATATGTCCTAATGTACCGCCCCAACCAATTACAATCAAGTCAGCATCTTGGTCGCCGTATATTTTCAATTCAGGAATAAAATCAGCTACTCTGTTTACTTTATCCTCACGTTTTTTAACCATTACTTCGTGGTTTTCGGGAACGTAAGATACAGCTCCTGTTATATCCATTTTTTCCAACCCTCCTATTCTGTGTTCCAATCCGGGAGTTCCGGGTATTGCCCATTGCCGTGCTAATTTTTCCAAATCTCTTGCATAAGGCATATATTCTTCTTGATTATCAGGTTTTGCAATTGGTGGTTTTATTTCGGGTAATTCACTCATACTTGGTATTTTCCAAGGCTCTGAACCATTGGCAAGAAATCCGTCTGTAAGTAATATAACGGGAGTCATGTGTTCAAGGGCTATTTTTGATGCTACGTAGGCATAATGGAAGCAGTCTGAAGGCGAACTTGCAGCAATTACTACAACAGGACTTTCGCCATTACGTCCGTATAGGGCTTGCATTAAATCCGATTGTTCGGTTTTGGTTGGCAATCCCGTAGATGGTCCTCCTCGTTGTACGTTTACTATAACAATTGGCAACTCTGTAATCACAGCTAAACCGATAGCCTCACTTTTTAGTGCTAATCCCGGTCCTGATGTGGTAGTAACGGCAAACGAACCCGCAAAACTGGCTCCTATTGCCGTACATATACCCGCAATTTCATCTTCTGCTTGAAATGATTTTACACCTAAATCTTTTCTGGCGGCAAGCTCTTGTAGTATTTCTGTTGCGGGTGTTATGGGATATGATCCGATAAATAATTGAAGTTTAGCTTTTTCGGCAGCAGCCATTAATCCCCAAGCTGTGGCAGTATTACCACTGATATTTCTGTATTTACCCGGTACAATCTTAGCGGGAAGCACTCTGTACGACCTTAACGCCTCTATTGTGTTGGCAAAATTAAAGCCTGCTCGAAGTACTTTTTTGTTAGCTTCGGCAATTTCGGGTATTTTTTTAAATTTGGTTTCAAAGAATTTTTCCGTATAATCCAAAGGTCGGTTAAAAATCCAGTAAACTATGCCCAAGGCAAACATATTTTTACTTCGCATTATACTTTTCTTATCTAAGCCCGAATCTTTTAGAGTTTCCGATGTCAAATCAGAAATGGGGGCTTCAATAAATTGAAAGTTGCCGATTTGATTTTCAACCAGAGGGTTTATTTCGCAACCTGCTTTTGCAAGATTTTTCTTTGTAAAAGTATTCGTATCAACAATTACTGTTCCGCCCTCTTTTACCCATTTATAATTTGCTTTTAATGCAGCGGGGTTCATAGCAACCAATACATCGCAATAATCACCGGGGGTATGTATTGTTTTATGCCCGAAATGTAGTTGAAAACCGGATACTCCGCCTACTGTTCCTTGTGGTGCTCTTATTTCTGCGGGATAATCGGGAAATGTGGCTATATCGTTCCCAAAATATGCAGAAGTGTTGGAAAATTGAGTTCCCGTTAATTGCATACCATCACCGGAATCGCCCGAGAAACGTATTACAACTTCTTCAACTTCTTTTATTATTTTTTCATCCATATCTACAGTATGTTTAGTTTATTATCAGATTTTAGGATTTTAAATCCTTAATTTAGTGGTATTTATGGTTTGTAAATTGCCCACGGAATTAAGCTAAAATATTCAGCTTAAAAATTGTATCATAAACAATGCCCAAATTTATAATATTTTTAATAACTAACAAAGGTAAAAGCAAAATAATCTAAAATATTAATATAATTTATCTTTTTCTTACAAATCACATAAAGTTTATAATGTGTTAATAATAAAATATTTACATCAGGGTGCTTAAAATAATATACATATTTTTTTGTTTATATCAGAAGTGGCTTACTATTTTTATAAACTAGATTTTGTTGCATATAATCAATACATAAGAATTATCAACACTTCGTTAAATTAGTAATTAGCAACGGCGAAGCCTTAACCGAAGGTAATTAGTAATTATGTAACTGATAATCAGGATATTAACCAAACATTGTCGGGTTTTATAAAACCGTGGTAATCAAACTATTACAAAAATATAACGAAGTATTGAATTATAGAACTAATTTAATTTTTTTCTATTTCTTAAAAAATGGCTAAACATACTTGATTGTTTAATTACTTTTTGTAATTTTGTCGTGCTTTAGGGTTGAATGAATAAAAATCATGCTGAACTAAACTAATTTTATTAAACAACATAACTATGGATTTGAGGAAATTAATTAAATTTAATGAACGTAAAATATTGTCTTCTAAATGGCTATACATAGTAGGTTCTGCAATATTTCTTATATGGATTAGTTTGCTTTCGGACAATAATTGCAATGCAAGAAAAAAACTGAAAAATAAACGAGAGATGTTGATAAAACAGAAAAATGCTTACATAGAAAAAATAAAGCGAGATTCTATTAAAATAAATCAGTTAAAAACCAATAATGCTAATCTGGAAAAATTTGCAAGAGAAAACTATCTCATGAGCGAGAACGATGAAGATATTATTGTTATTTCAGATAAATAGCCAAATTAAATAAACTACTAATTATTTATAACAACACTTCGTTAAATTAGTAATTAATAATTATCTTACTGATAATCAGTCTGTTACAATAAAAGTTCCCGGTCTGCAATACACTGATTATAAGCATATTGTAAAAATACACCTAACCATTGTGCCGTAAGCAACTACTTTTTGATAATAAGGTTGTTATACAACCCTTCTAAATATTGATTATCAGATTTTTATAAAAAAAACATATTGTAACAATAAAATTTTTATAATAATATTACGAAGTATTAATATTTAGTGCACTCATAAAACACCTCAAAAATTAAAAGTTTAAACGAGTTCATCATAATTTTAGGATAGTTCCAATTAGCCATATTTATAATTTGTTCCGAATTACGTATCTTATGGATACTCAATGACTAAATGTTAATAATTATCGTCATTTATACCATTAGGAATAACAAAATATATAAGATTTATTGATTATATAAATAAATTTTATACTTTTATGCTTTGATTTTTCAACTAAATTTATCTTGTATCATGAACTTGAAAACACATTTTGTAATAATTGGTATTGTCTTATCATTGTTTTACAACAACTTAATTGCACAAAAAAGTGATGCTGTTTATACAAAAATAGCAAACTACAACATTGATGTAAAA
>PDWJ01004382.1_pt1 | contig 13425 bp, 10 predicted proteins | sample 1430881 | NCBI WGS metagenome assembly PDWJ01 (sample SAMN01162460, study PRJNA174530) | Oral metagenome, whole genome shotgun sequencing project. | biome: Marine environment; feature: Marine mammal; material: Swab sample of the gingival sulcus; isolation source: swab sample of gingival sulcus... | reverse complement strand
CGGCAAAAAGTGGAAGGAGTTCGCTCTTTCCCTTTTTCCGAAAAAATATTTAACAATATCCTCCCAAAAAATTGCATTTACTAATGGAACTTACCTATTCAAACCAAAAACATAAAATAAACAACGCCAACTTCGCATGAAAAAACATAAAACCGCCTCAACACAACCTATAACAATCTAATAAACAATATATTAAAACAAATCAAGAAAACATAAATACACCGTATAAAACTCCAAAAAACATTAACAACAAACCTTTCAATAAAAAAAACATACCGAAGTCTATCATAACTCAACCTATTCCTAAGCGGTGCTTGTTTCGCTTCCAAAACACCACTAATTTAGCAGCATCATTTTAAGGGACGAAAGACTAAAACACTCAAAAAAAACAACACTTAAACAGTTAAGCTATTTTTATTAGCTTGAAAATACAATTACAAAAGTCTCAAAGGAAGTTAGTTTGTATGTTTATGGAAACTCTAAATCCTTTTTTACTCCTTAAATTATAGTCCGATGCGATGGGATACCGCTCGGACTTTTTCTTGTTTGCATTTTTTAAAACTTTCAAAATAGCTACTGCCCCCCTTTTCATCAATCTTTTACGATCAAAAAAAACTGAACGTTTGGAACAAGCACAACGCGAACATTCTGCTTTATAAACTGACATCATTTATTTTAATACAACTTTCAAATAAACAGCCTCATGGTCTGAATATTTAAAATCTTGACTTAGCGTTTTTACTTCGAGGATGTCAACATTGGGAGAAAGCAAATAATAATCAATCAAAGTTGTCTCATTTACCCCCTTCTCAAAAGGAACTTCATTACTTCTATTTGTTGGTCGCACAGGATCATAGCTCCATTTCCAATCCAACCCAAACATATTTTCATCCATCGTAAATTCACTATGAACAGGCTTATATGATTTATCGATCATTACCTGCTTCATATTCCTGTTCAACAAGTTCTTTAATCACATTCAGTTCTTTCTTTCGCTCCACCTCATCGTGGACATAGGCAGAATTGTGGACATTTACAACAACCAAGTTCTTACCATTTTTCAAGGGAAAACGGGAATAAATGAACGCTCTATCGAGAAGAAACAATTTCTTCGGCCATTCATACACTTGTGGTAAGGCATAACGTTTGGAATCATACGGCTTAAACTTTGAGAATGTCATCATACCCGCTTCAATCTTACCCAAGGGATTTGTCAATGGTGATGGCACCATCCACGTATCATAATTTTTTACGAAAACAGCATTATAAGCATCCAAATAATTACTCAATTCTGTTTTTTGATTGTGATAATAACTTCGCTTTGAGTTCACATCCACTTCTTGAAGAAGCAAAAAATCAAGACTATCCAAAGTTCCGAGAAAAGTACGAACTCCTTGAAAGAATTTTTCATTTTGTTTCTCGGTAGGTCTAACCATAGCACCTCCGTCATAGAAAAAATCCATATCCTCACCCAAGCCACAAAAACCGATGTTCCAAGTAACAAAACTAAATACCGAATCTTGAGCTTCACGTTTATTTACAATTTTTGTTTCTGCCTTTTCTATCGTGTCCGGAACATACTCAGTCGCTCCCGAATAGATTAAAAACACGCCAAAAACCAGAAGTAAAACGAAGAAGGTAAAACCAATAAAGCTTAAGAGCTTTTTAATAATTTTTTTCATATAATTAAATTTTTGCAACCTATTCTGAAACACAAAGTGGAATTTTAACACCTTGCAAGAGTTCCCACTGTTTAACGAAGTTACGGCTACTAAGATATAAAACTATCAACGAATCAAGCACTCATTTCAAAAAAAATACTGATTTTTTAAATACTATTCATAACTTTACTGCTTCAAAGGTTTTTTGTAGAATTACAACTGATCATTCACAATTAATTTTAAATTGCTTGATTTCCTCCGCTGAAAGCCTTGCTTCAGACTATCCTGACGTGAAAGAACACGGATTTAGCGGTCACCCTATTTCAGGACAAGACACAATTTTTTGAGACCTTTGGGAAAAAACTTTGCATTCTTTGCGATTATAAAAATGTTAAAAAAAAACACAAACACTTGTTTTTCAAAAATATACAAAACACAAACAGATGAAAACAATTGAAAATTTTGAACTAAAAGGCAAACGCGCTCTTGTAAGAGTCGATTTTAATGTGCCTTTGAACGAGAATTTTGAAATTACTGATGCAACACGAATAAATGCTGCAATACCGACAATTAAGAAAATTCTTAATGACGGGGGCTCGGTAATTTTAATGTCACACTTAGGAAGACCAAAAAACGGACCGGAAGATAAATTCTCTCTAAAACATTTGATTCCTACCCTGGAAGAGAAAATTGGAGTAGGGGTTAAATTCGCTGACGATTGCATTGGTGCATCAGCAAAAGAACTTGCCGGAGGACTTAAAAACGGTGAAGTTTTACTTTTAGAAAATCTTCGTTTCTACAAAGAAGAAACAAAAGGTGATGTAACATTTGCGAAGAAGTTGTCCGAACTTGGCGATGTTTATATAAATGATGCCTTCGGTACTGCACACCGTGCGCACGCTTCTACAGCGATTATTGCTCAATTTTTTGAAGAAAAAATGTTTGGATTTGTAATGAGCAACGAGTTGAAAAACATCAATAAAGTTCTTGTTGATACACAACGACCTTTTACGGCTATTCTGGGAGGTGCTAAAGTATCAGGTAAAATTCAAATTATTGAAAATCTGATGAATAAAGTCGACAACCTTATTATTGGAGGCGGAATGATGTTTACCTTTATTAAAGCTCTCGGCGGCAATGTGGGCTCATCACTTGTGGAAGATGACTTGCTCGACCTTGCAAAAGAAACTATTGCTAAAGCTGAAAAATTGGGCGTTAAACTCTACATCCCCGTAGATGCTGTGCTGGCAGATAACTTTGCAAACGATGCAAACATCATGAATGCCAAATCGGGTGAAATTGAGACAGGATGGATGGGTCTGGACATTGGTGATGAAACCATTGAGACTTACAAAAAGGTTATTTTAGATTCTAAAACCGTACTTTGGAACGGCCCGATGGGAGTATTTGAAATGTCAAAATTCGAGAAAGGAACAAAGGCTGTTGCTGACTCTGTTGCCGAAGCAACATCAAACGGAACGTTCACCCTTATTGGTGGTGGAGACTCCGTTGCTGCCATTAACAAGTATCATCTTGCTGACAAGGTAAGCTATGTTTCGACAGGTGGCGGTGCGATGCTTGAATTTATTGAAGGCAAAGAACTACCGGGAGTGAAGGCTATTAACGAGTAAAATCCATAAACTGCGTTCGTGTGAAAAGTCTGAACTTGAGCTTTCCACACGAACGCTTCTAAAACCTCAACACTTAGACAGATAGATTTTTATCGTTCGCCATCCACATACAAAGCCTTTGTGGCTGGTCGGTTTATTTTCCCCGTTTTGGTCATCACAAACTCTTTGATGTAAATAAATTGCTTCGGAGCTTCATAAGCTTCACATGCACTTTTCACCTTATTGACAAGCTCCTCAGTATTTCCTTGGGGATGTCCTTCAACAAACAAGACAATTCTCTCACCTAACAAGCTATCGGGCAAGCTACTTATAAAATACCTCCGATCGATAAGCTTACTCAACCTTGCCTCTATTTTCTCCGGAAAAAACTTTATACCTCCGCTATTGATCACATTGTCAGATCGCCCAAGCCATCTGAAATGCTTTTCATCAATCAACTCCACAACATCAGTACAAGAAACTTTCAAACCCAATTCACCGTCATCAATGATCAAACAACCGTCTTTATCCGTCGAAAAACACACTTTAGCCATTGCCCGAAAACATGAATCTGGTTGCGCTCCATTAAGTTTTTTTATTGCCACATGTGTAATGGTTTCGGTCATTCCAAAACTTAAATAACATTGAGCATCAACAGCTTGAAGTTTTTTATGCAAATCGGGCGAAACCGCACCTCCTCCGATCAATAGTTTTTTTATCCGACCCAATTTATGGGTATCGACAAGCGAGTTTTGTACTTGCAAAGGCACCATCGCCGCAAACTCAAAATTCTCGGTTATAAATTGAAGCGGGTTGTTGTCGGGTTTTTGAATATATAAATCCAGATTCGCCACAAATGCACGTACAATCATTAATTTGCCGGCAATAAATTGTGAAGGAAGGCAGTGCAAAACTTTCATTCCTTTACACAAGCCAAATTCCTTTACGGAACGCAAAGCACTTTTAACAACCTGACTTTTGGGTAGTTGTATTTGCTTAGGCGCTCCTGTTGATCCCGATGTGCTTACACACACAAAGTCTTTATCATCAAACCATTCGATTATGAAACCATACACATCCTTTTCCCACGCTTCAACACCTTCATCCGCCAATTTCGCACGACACAATTCCAATAGCTCCTTTCGTTCAAAGCGCATTCCATTGATACAATAAAAATCTTCAATCATCATCGAATAGATTATTTGTTGTTTGTCTATAAAACCGATTTTTTCATGGGCAGAGACTATCCAGTTCCCATCTGTTCGTATTGCGATAAACCAAATGCCCCGACTCTATTGCCAAAGGAGAATCAAAATTATTCGTAAAAACCTTTCCTGTTCCCAATCCCTGAGGCAGCGGATTGTTCTGCGTATATGTCCATTGCGCAATGGCATTCAGTCCAATATTTGACTCCAAAGCAGAAGTAAGCCACCAGTCAATATTTCTTGCTTCGGCAAGGTCAATCCATTCACGACTTTGTGCTAAGCCTCCCAGAAGCGAAGGCTTTAGGATAATATATTGTGGATGAATATATTGCAAAAGCTCTTGCTTATCGGACACACCAATAAGCTCTTCGTCCAAAGCAATAGGAAGCGGCGTATTTTCACACAGTTTCCGCATAGCGTCCCACTGCCCCGCCTTAATTGGTTGTTCAATGGAATGTATATCCAACTTCGACAAAGCCTCCAATTTCCGATGCGCATCCTTAAGGCTAAAAGCTCCATTCGCATCAACACGAAGTTCAATACTTTCTTTACTGTACTTTGCTCGAATTTGCTGCAAAAGTCGGAGTTCATCATCAAAATCTAATGCCCCGATTTTCAATTTTAAACACGAAAAGCCTTCGGCAATTTTTTCACGGATTTGCTTTTGCATAAAAGAAATTTCCCCCATCCAAATCAGCCCATTGATAGAAATTCCCTGTTTTCCCTCCGTAAAATCAGAGGGAAAAAGTAAACACGATGCATCGTGTTTCATGTCGAGAAGTGCCGTTTCAAGCGCAAACTGAATTGACGGATATGCTTTTAGCAACGTTTGATAGTTATTAATATAGTTGTCAATATTGGAACAAACATCCTGAATTTTTTCTTCAAAACCTGAGTGAGCATCAATGCTCAAGCCCGGAAGCAAAGATGCCTCACCAACACCGAATTTATCTCTATGGTTTTTATCGGACAGAACGATAAAATACGAATCTTTATCGTACAAAACCCCTCGTGAAGTCCCCCCCGGAGTTCTGAAAATAAAACGAACTTTCTTGTATGAAGCTGTGTACATGGTCTAAAACTTGTTACTTAATATTAAGCCTCCGACAAATAAAATGCATATCAAAAATGTTGTTAGAGCAACTTTTTTGAGTTCCGGATCTATATCTTTAGCCTGTTTATTCTTTATTACTCTAACCAAGTGCGGCAATAACACAAGTGCAGAAACTAAAAAAGCATAGGCATAAAAAGACGCTTTATTTAGAAATAAATAAACGATGCCCAACACATAAGGAAGAAGAATCAGAAAGACATGATAAATTTTAGCATTCTTCACTCCCATGTACACGACAAGGGTATTTTTTTTATTCTGTTTATCACTTTCATAATCGCGAAGGTTATTCAGATTGAGCACTGCCACACTTAAAAAGCCCAACATTGATGCCGGAAGCAACAGATCCCAACTGAAATGGTTGTCATGTAAGAAATATGTACCGCAAGTGCTTACAATTCCAAAAAACAAAAACACGAAAACATCACCCAAGCCCCGATAGCCGTAAGGTTTTTTACCCATCGTATATTTTAGAGCCGCCACAATGGCACTGATGCCTAAGGCTAAATACATTATCAATGCAAGTTGGTTCAGCTTTAGTGTGCCGAGATAAATCAACAGGACACCACTCAGCAGCGAAAGAACAATGAAAACAGCTATCATTCGCAGCATTTCTTTCTTTGTAAGTTTTCCACTCTGCATGGTACGCCGAGGACCGATACGTTTTTCATTGTCCTTTCCCGAAACAAAATCGCCGTAATCATTTGCCAAATTGCTCAAAATCTGTAAAAACAATGTTGTTGTCAACGCCAGTAAAAAGATTGCTAATTGAAAATCGGAGTGTACGTATGCCAAACCCGAACCGAGAATAATCCCTGATACCGAGAGCGGTAATGTGCGCAATCGAAATGCCTGAAGCCAAACCTTAATTTTATTCATCCAAAATAATTTTAGACAAAAATAAACGATTCGCCCGAAATTATCATTCTTAGCCAGATGAAATAATGCCTGTTCGTAAAGTTAAAGAGCTGAGGGACGCTTGCCTTGAATGTTCGAGTTTGAAGTCTGAGAAAGAGCAAAAGCAAAGCCCGGATGATCTCCCGAGTTATTTTGATTTAGAAAATCATTTCAATCTGAAAATTGCAGGCTTTTCTTAATTTTGCTACAAAATCAGATAAACAAAAACAAATGAACACGAGATCAATTTTTTTATTGTTCTGTGCGATTATTACAGGCTTTGCAGCCTCGGCACAGAAAAAGGAACTATCGGTTGAGGATTACATGAATCCCGAAATGTACCCTAAACGAATGTACAATTTGCAGTGGAGACCCGACACAAAAAGCTTCACCTATACGGACTACAACAGTGGATCAGTATTACAATCAGGAATAAAAAAAGACCATGTTGACACCATCTTAAACCTTGCGGAAATAAACAAAGCCTTAGCAAGCATTAAGGGTGATGAGCTTAAACAACTTCCATCATACAGCTGGATTTCAAAAAACAATCTTGAAATCGTTGCCAAAAACACGATTTACAACTACGACCTTTCAACAAAAAGCATCAAAAAAATCAACGCTTGGAGCAAAAAAGGCGAAAACACAGACATTGCCGAGAACACTTCTTACGTGGCATACACACTGGGCAACAACCTTTTTGTTTCAATAAACGGAAAAGAATTTTCGGTTACGGGAGACAAAAGTGAGAACATCATTAACGGACAAACCGTTCACCGTTCGGAATTTGGCATTTACAAGGGTACTTTTTGGTCTCCAAAAGGTGATTTATTGGCTTTTTATCGTAAGGATGAAAGTAAAGTAAAAAACTATCCGCTTGTGGATATTAACCCGCGAATTGCAGAAGTTAAAAACACAAAATATGCAATGGCAGGTACTAACAGCGAAATGGTTACTGTTGGCGTTTACAATACGAAAACAAAAAAGAGCATTTTCCTAAAAACAGGGAAGCCTAAAGATCAGTATCTGACAAACATCACCTGGAGTCCTGATCAGAAATACATTTATATTTCGGTACTAAACAGGGAACAAAACCACCTCAAACTAAACAAATACGATGCTGCAAGCGGAGAGTTTGTTAAAACACTTTTGGAAGAGCAACACGAAAAATATGTTGAACCGGAAAACGGAATTACATTTTTAAAGAAAGACCCTTCAAAGTTTATCTTCCACAGCGAACGAGACGGGTTCAATCATTTGTACATTTACACCACCGAAGGTGAATTGGTTAAGCAATTAACTTCCGGAAACTGGATGGTTACGGGCATTATCGGCTTCGACAAAAAAGGCAAAAACCTATTGTTCTCCGCTACAAAAAACTCACCACTCAACAACGATCTGTTTTTGGTGAATATTAAATCGGGAAAAATCAAAGAATTAAGTCATCACGGAGGACAGCACAGCGCTATTTTCAACGGCAAATACCTTATTGATGCATACACAAGCTCTGATATTGCGAAAGAATACGTGATCAGCAACACCAAAGGAAAGCAAATCAGAAGCATCATGAAAGATGTAAATCCTGCTGCCGACACTTTTGAAATGCCGGAAACCAGTGTATTCACAATTAAAGCAAAGGATAATACCGACTTGTATTGCCGATTGATCAAACCGACCAACTTTGACGAAAGCAAAAAATACCCTGTTATTGTTTATGTATACGGAGGTCCTCATGCACAATTGATTACGAACTCGTATTTGAATGGTGCCGGCGTATTTTTGAATTATATGGCTAGTCAAGGCTATGTGATATTTACAGTTGATAGCCGAGGATCTGCAAATCGCGGCTTTGAGTTTGAAAGTGCGATACACAGAAACTTAGGAACTATTGAAGTTTCAGACCAAATGGATGGAATTGAATATTTGAAAACGCTTCCATTTGTAGATGCCGATCGCATTGGGGTTGACGGATGGAGTTATGGTGGTTTTATGACCATCTCAATGATGCTAAAGCAGCCGGAAACTTTCAAAGTAGGTTGTGCAGGCGGTCCGGTAATTGACTGGAAATATTATGAAATCATGTATGGCGAACGTTACATGGACACTCCTCAAGAAAATGAAGAAGGCTATGCCGAGGCAAACCTGTTGAACCATGTTAAGAACCTCGAAGGTCGACTTATGATCATTCACGGAACGATGGACCCTGTTGTTGTTTGGCAGCATAGTTTAGCTTTCGTTGATAAATGTATTCAAGAAGGCAAACTATTGGATTATTTTGTTTATCCGGGACATGAACATAATGTGCGAGGCAAAGACAGAATTCACTTGTTCCGAAAAATTGAACAGTTTTTTAACGAACACTTGTAAAAAAGAAAAGTCCTAAAACGAAGAAAACCCTCAGTTATCCCAACTGAGGGTTTTTAATTTTTCCGGAAGTATAGGGTATATTTAAGGAAAAACAGCAAGAGTAATCCTAAGTGAAATAGACCTTTTCACTTTTTGAATTTTTCTTTTTGTATCGGTTTAATAGCAAATAGCCTACAAGTGGCGTAAAAAATAAACCAACGATCAATACCTTCATCCCTCCCTTAGGAAGCTTTTCACACTCATAAATAAGTGGAAAAAGAATTAAAATGTATAAAATTACAAATACGTCTGTCCACATGGTTTCGTTGTTTTTTGGTTATTACTTGGTTTTTATGGTTTTTTTGTCGTTTAAGTATCGCAAATATAGTGGATAATAATATTCGTTTGTTTAAGAAAGATTCAACGGAGGACATAGGTGAGTAAACGTACAATATGAACAATTATATAACAAAATAAGGCTTCAAAACCTCCTCTATCAAGCTGTTCACATTGGTGTATCAACAGTATGAGCAATATTACGTACAATAATATCAGCTACAGTTTTCTTTGAAAAAAAGGAAAAATTGTAAATACATTTATCAAGAGTGCAAAAGTAACAATTTATACATAGAATATACAAACATATATCTTTTTTTTAAAAAAAGAATCGGTGAAGAGACATCACAGTCCAAACAGGGTTCGTTTTGCCTTCACGAAAACACAATCATACGTTTTGTAGATTCCCGATCAAATAAGCAAGAACTAATAAGAAGAAACATTCACTTCGAGGTATTCTATCTCGACAGGCTTCTTATTGTCTATCACTCCAAACTTTATCGTATTGCCTTTATTGAATATATTCAACTTAGAGTTATATATAGTACGCGATATTTTGTGCTTGTTTATTTGGTTGATATTGTTTTTACTGTTTTTGTATCTGGGGTTAGAAAACAAAAAGTAATCCAAATACTTACCATCCTCATCAAAAATTCTAATTTTAAACTTAGGATTATCGAGCGTGTCTTTAAAAGATAGGTTCACCTTGTATTCAAACAACAGTCTTTTGTAGTCACGGTCTAACTTAAATGAGTGATAGTTCCAACTTTTCCCTTTGCGAAGGCTCATGTTGTATTCATTATAGGACGACACTACGTGAGGCTTGCTTTTATCGGCAAAATAATGCAGCGGTATCAAGCTGTTATCGTCCACCACATATTCGTTCACATAGTTGTAAGTTTGCAAACGCCGTTGCACGGTTTTTTCTAAGACAGAGTCATTTGCGAGACTTAAAGAGTTATTATGTCCTATTTTGTACAAAGCATCTCCTTCAATGTAAAAATAATCATTGTAAACACAAGAAATAATGTCTTTATTGTTATTCATAAAAGGAATAAATGTATTGCGTCTTTTGACTGTTGCGGTGTCCAAGCCCATACCCAACCAATGGGAGATGTTGTCGACATGTATATCATTTTTATCTTTGAGCAAATTAAGCAAAGATGGAGCGATGTCGATATGAGAAGACGGTTGATAAAAGGTTTGCGAACGCGCCAACAAAGGGCTATAAATCAACAGGGGCACAGCATAGGATTGCAAAACATTACTTTTTCCTAATTCGTGCATGCAGTGATCGCCGGTGATGATAAATATTGTGTTGTCAAACCATCCCTTAGCTTTATAATCTTCGATAATCTGCCGTATAGAGTTATCTAAATACAATATGGACAGATATTTATCAGTAGTTATCTTTTTTAAGGTAGCAGCATCTAAATGCTCATTCAGCTCTTTTATTTGTTTTATCAATTGTTCCTTTCCCGGCAAATGGAAAGGCGAGTGTGTCGCTAAAGTGAGATACACATTAAGGAAAGGCGATTTATTGATAGAGTCCAACACTTCAATACTTCTTTTAAACACGAGATGATCTTGCACCCCCCAATTAAAATCGGTACCCTTGTATCGATACTCCTCAGGATAATGCGTATATATGTGGTCTGTATTTTGGTACAATAAGAAATTTTCCATGCCCTGAAAGCCGACCCAACCGCCATAAAAGAAATTGGTTTGGTATTGATTGGCTTTCAACACAGACAAGATCGTTTTATGCAAAGGTGTGGGCGACAAGTCGCTAAAACCCGTATGCCCCATCGGTAAAGAACCCAACACGGCAGGCAACACGCCAAACGTTCTTTCCGCAGCAGAATAGAAATTATTCCAATACAACGACTTGTTTTTCAAGCTATTCAAAAAAGGAGCAAGCGTTATTTTTTGTTCTTCAAAATCTTTAAACACCCGGGCATCCAAACTTTCTACGATTAAAAAAACAATATTGGGCTTTTTCGTAAACGGTTTAAAATAAGAAGGTAAAGGATTGTATGTGCTTTGATGCAATAAAGGATAATCAATTAAGGACACCCTTGATAACGCTTTTAGTTGTATGCTGTCCTGAATAAAACCATCCTCGATACGATCTTTTACATAATCGATCAATACAGCTTGACTTTTCTCCGTTTTTTCAGTTTTATCAATTTGAGGTTTTCGCGAATAAATCAATATCTTGCTAAGTAAATAGTCGGATTTGCAACGCGTTAAATTTTTAATTAAAAAATTATCTTCTTCTTTTACACTGTTTTTCGTCAATGGGTACAACAAACTCAAAACAACTAAAAGTACCGACACCACCCCGATCGTTTTTTTGTTAAAGCGTAAAAAAATCAGACTTAATAAAAACACCAATACATTTAAAAACAGCAATATATTGGTCGTTACATTTAAGCCGGAAGCTTGAATGGTGTATAAAATTTCTTTTACGGAATACGAAAAAATAGAATGATCTAAGGGAACTAAAGCCTTTACAAGAAAAAGAGAAACGCCAAGTACAAGCATAAAAATAAACAGATAGCTGGCATAGATAAGCAAACGAGCGACCCATTTGGTCATTCCACGGTTGGGGATAATAAAACTAAAAACAAAAGGAATTAACAACAAACGAGCGACTCCCGTTGTATCGGCAATCAAGCCCCTAAAAAAAAGAGGCAACAAAGCCTGTTTAGCATCCAGTAAAGAACCGATCGCTCGTGTTTCGATAATATTCAACACAATAAGCAGAACGAATATGTATGCACTAAATGCGACAGACTGATTTAACAAATGAAGCGTTTCTTTGCGTGAATATATTTTCTCTAACAAAACTTTCATAAGGGCTATTGCTAAGTTATTTGTACTGAAATCTATAATCAAAGTATTTTTCCAAAAAAGAAAATCACAAATATATCATTCTAAACCCAAAACACATCCTGTTCTTGATGTTTTTTACCATTGAGCAATCCTTTTGCTTGAAGTTTCTTCTTTCGGAGATAGTGTCAGTTTAAACTTTAAAAGTTAATTCTTTCTAAATCCGATCGAAATTCTTGCATATCTATTAAAAAGACTTTCCTGAAAACTTCCTAAATCGTTCATAGCAAACTGATAACCAAATTTAACTATAAATGCATAATTACTAATTGGAATACTGGAGCCAATACCTAATAAAAAACCACCGTTAGGGTTTGATACTTTGATTTTTTCTTTATCAAATACTTCTTGAATGCCTTCTCCGGGAATTGATGAACGAAAAGTTCCTTCTCTATTCGCTCGTACATTTAATTCTAAAAACAAGCCAGACTCTACAAAGAACTTCATAGAACGTCCAACATTAAACCGAGCAAGTACTGGAATAGATAAGCTATGCAGGTTGTACGTCACATCAGAAACATTCGAAAAACTACCATTATAGACGTTGTTCTTGAATTGACTCGTTTTATCATACGAAATTCCTGTCAACAAATTAAACCAACTAGAATCCATCCAAGATTTGTGTAATCCAAACCCAAATCCAAACCGATTTGATGTGTTATCATTTTTTACTACTGATCGATTAACAGAAAGACTTAATTCATTAAAAAATAAAAAGGATTTATCTTCTTGCCCCATAGAAAAAGAGGGTAATAACAAAACTAATAAGTAAACTATAACGATTTTTTTCTTCATTTTCTATTCTTTAATCACATTATTAAGGTACGATTGTTTCAATTCACTATTCTCAGCTTTCAGCACATCAACTTCTTCTTTTACGGAATACGAAAAAATAGTTTCTTTGCGTGCATATATTTTCTCTAACAAAACTTTCATAAGGGCTATTTCTAAGTTATTTGTACTGAAATCTATCAAAGTATTTTTTCCAAAAAAGAAAATCACAAATATATCATTCTAAATCCAAAAAACATCCTGTTCTTGATGTTTTTTTTACAATTGAGCAATCGTTTTGCTTGAAGTTTCTTCATTCGGTAAACAGCTGTAAATATGGAGTTCTATAGATTTAAATAGAATAATGAATATACCTACAAGTTTTTTTGCTATGTTCGTATCATAAAAAATTGCATTTGTTGAGTTGAATATACCATACCTTTGTATTGCTTATAACGTTTTTATGAAAAAGTATTTCTTCTATTTTGGGCTTTTAATTGTTATTGCATTCTCTTTTGCAATGTATTCTTCGGTTTACTATCCATTATTTAATTCCGATGATGGTGTAACACTACTGATGTTGCATCATTTTG
>PDWJ01003996.1_pt1 | contig 13426 bp, 13 predicted proteins | sample 1430881 | NCBI WGS metagenome assembly PDWJ01 (sample SAMN01162460, study PRJNA174530) | Oral metagenome, whole genome shotgun sequencing project. | biome: Marine environment; feature: Marine mammal; material: Swab sample of the gingival sulcus; isolation source: swab sample of gingival sulcus... | reverse complement strand
AAGACATCGTCGCCGACCCGAATAGGGTGCAAAATAAAGACGGCTAAACTGTTAACTTTCTCATCGGCATTTTTGTTAACTTTTCTATTGACATTAACATAACACATATAGAAAAATTTTTGCTTGAGCTTGGTAAGGGGTTTATGTATGTAGGTTCGCAGCAAAGAGTTACGCTTGGCAATATACATTATTATGTAGATATGGTGTTTTATAATAAGATTTTGCATAGTTATGTACTTATTGAATTAAAAAATGCTAAATTAATGCCAGAAGCTATAGGACAGCTTAATATGTATCTTAACTATTATAAAGCAGAAATAAATGATGAAAATGATAACGAACCGATAGGGATTATTCTTTGTACTGATAAAGATAATATCCAAGCAGAGTATGCTCTTGGTGGGCTCTCTAATAATATATTTGCATCGAAATATACTTTATATATTCCTAATAAAGAAATATTGGAATTGGAGGTAGAAAAAGTAATAAATAAAGTTAAAAAGTGAAGTGATTATTATTTTTAAGCCTGGTACCAAATAATAAAATATAAATTAAATAATTATATTATAGTAAAATAATCTGTTTGCGTAAAATTAGGGAATATAATTGATAAAAATTTGAACTGGAAAGTATATGAATCATGATATATTGCAATTATCTAAACGTGAGAGGTGAAACTCTCGCTTTTTTATTATGCTTAATTTGACAGTCCTTTACGCTATTGACAATGAATCTCAATCATGCTAATATATCACTGATATATAACGGTGATATATTGGGAGGTTAAATGAATATTAAGTCTAAAACACAAGCAAAAATTATTAAAATTGCCAAAAAAGAATTTTTAGACAAAGGCTTTAAGGATGCTTCTCTTAGGGGCATTGTAAAAGAAGCCGGTTTTACGCAAGGTGCTTTTTATGGCTATTATAAGGATAAAGAAGCGCTATTTATTTCTATTGTATCTGAAGTAGCTAATGGATTAGTTGAACAGTTTAAAAAAGCTCAAGTAGCTCATTTTGATTTAATTGAAAAGGGGAGCACAAAGACGAGTAGAGAACTATCGACTAATTACCTTAAGGATTTTATGGAATATATCTACGATAATTTCGATATTTTCAAATTGATCATTTGCTGTTCAGATGGTACAAGCTATCAAAATTATGTTCATGATTTAGTTGAACTAGAGGTGAAAGTAGCGAGCAAGTATTATGAGAGGCTCAAGGATATGGGAAAACTAGAAGGTGAAGTAAGCGCTAATTTACATCATATGATAACAAGTGCCTATTTTACAGCTGTTTTTGAAACGGTCGTACATGATATGAGTAGAGAAGAAGCAGAAAGCTATATTAACGATTTAGCTAAGTTTTTTAATTCGGGTTGGGAATCGTTATTAAAGATTAAATAGGTGATAAATATATCCTAATTTAGAATAAGTGAAACGAGAGTAAAATGGAAAGCAATAAACCGCAAAACATATTGGCGATTAATGCAAGCCTACGCGGCACAAGAGGCGTGTCACATTTTTTAATAAGTAAAATATTTGAAGGCGCCGAAGCACATGGTGCAAGCTGTGAAGCTATCAATTTGGCAGAGATGAATTTAAGACATTGCACTGGTTGCAAAAAATGTCAGATTTTGAGCAATGCGCAAAAATGTATATTTGATAGCAAAGATGATGTTGCGCTGATTTTTGAAAAAATTAGAAAAGCGGACATTATCATTTATGCAACACCAATTTACGTATTTGGTTTATCTAGCTTGTTAAAAATTCTTTTAGAACGAACATTTTATACTGCAAAAGTCGATCAATTGTGTATTACCGAAAATGGTTTAATTTTTCATGATATAGATGCAAGTATAAGTAGCAAGCCGTTTGTATCACTAATATTGTGTGATAACATCGAAGCGCTAACGACCAAGAATACAGCATTATTCTTTAAAACTTATAGCAATTTTACAAATTCAACTAATATTGGTCAACTAATTAGACCATCAGCGCATTTGCTTCAAGCAAAAGAGGTTGAAACAGAACAACAAATTGTAATTCGGCAAATAGAAAAAGCCTATGTTCAATCAGGCAGAGAACTTGCTTTGAAGGGTTATATTTCAAAAAAAACCCAAAAAATTGCCAATCAAGACATTATCGTGGTTCCAAAGATTGTTAAGCTATTGCTTAAACTGGGCATCGGTCGAAGTAAGCTGAATGAAAAATTACAAGCTCATATACAAAGGCATTAGGCACCGTATTAATAATTAAACAAAACGTATTTTGATTTGTGATACTGTCTTATGAAGGCAAAGACATGTTGAGCTTTTACGAATTAATTGATGGCGTTGTTATAGCTGGTTTTTTCAGAACTAGTAGATTTTTTAAAAGGATATTAGTTTTAACATAAGGAGAGCAGAAAATGAAAAAAGAAAAACTATTAACTAAAGATTATATTTCAATGGGGATATTTTCTCTTATTTACACTGTTATAGCTTTTGTAATTGGCGGTATAGCGCAGATGACACCGATAACATTTCCATTTATGCCACTGATTGTAGCATTGTTTACCGGAACCGTATTTATGCTTTATGTTTCTAAAATTCCAAAACGCGGTTCGGTCACTATATTAGGTATAATTGCAGCGATTATATTATTCTTAACCGGAATGTTTTGGACGATGAGTTTGTTTTTTATTGTATTTGCTATTATCGCAGATTTAATATGCGCCTCGGGAAAATTTCGTTCTTTTAAGAAAAACCTAATCGCTTATTGCGTGTTATCTTTATCACCGATCGGCGCCTATGTGCCAATGGTGCTTATGCCTAAACAATTTGCTGAATTTATGAGCAAAAAAGGAAATGTGGCAGCATTTTCAGATATTATAAATAAAATATCTGTAAGCTATTGGATAATACCTGCTATGATTGTTGGTACGATAATATGTGCGATTATTGGTGGCTTGATTGGCAAAAAACTTTTAGCTAAACACTTTAAAAGGGCGGGAATTGTTTAGATGAAACTAGATCCAAGAACTAAATTATTTATGCTCGCTTTTACAGGGGTGCTAATTTTTATAAATAATAGAATTGAAATAGAAGTTGTTTTTATATTAGTACCTATTGTTTTATTTGTAATATTAAAAGAATTTGTTTTTCTCTTTAAGCAGATGGCACTATTTTTATTTTTGCTTACAGTACAGCTGTTTTTAACACCTATTCTTCCTCCAAGTATAGGAGGAATTATATATATTTTTTCGATGTACATTAGAAAGTTAATACCTTGCTTTATGCTTGGCGAATATATAATAAACACTACAAAAGTAAGCCAGTTTATGGCAGCTTTAAATAAAATGAATCTGCCAAAAGGATTTTCTATAGCACTCACGATATCCCTTAGATATTTTCCGACAATGAAAGAAGAATGGTCATATATCAAAGATGCTATGATTCTTAGGGGTATTTCGTCATCATTTTTGGGTTTTTTAAAGCATCCATTAAGAACTTTGGAATATGTATATGTTCCCATGTTAGTATCAGCCTCTAAAATATCAGATGAGATTACACAAGCGGCTATTACCAGAGGTATCGACCATGTGAACAGAAGAACCTGCTTAACGAAAGTAGGTTTTACAATTCGAGATTTAGTTATTTTTATAGTGTACTTATTAATACTAGTCTTGTTTATAATGTTTTTATAATTAGCCCAGCTTATCACGCCAGTGCGTGAAAAGGGTTATAAGATTTGTAAATGGTTTACAGAGGAGCGCATTTTGATAGAGCTTAAAAATGTTACATTTGCATATAATGAAATAGAAAATTTAAAAGATTTATCGATATCAATACCTAGAGGACAAGTCATTTTGTTTTGTGGAGAAAGCGGTTCTGGTAAAACCACAATAACAAGGTTAGTAAACGGACTTATTCCACATTATTTTTCTGGCAAACTAACAGGAAATGTAAAAGTTGAAGGTTTGGAAACTAAGCATGTCAATATTGAGGATTTATCAGATAGAGTAGGCTCGGTCTTTCAGAATCCGCGTACGCAATTTTTTAATTCTGATACTGATAGTGAAATAGTTTTTGGTATGGAAAATCAAGGCATACCTGTAGCTACTATCATAGAAAGACTTGAAAACATTACCAATGAATTAAATATAAAAGGTTTAAGAGGTAAAAATATTTTTGAATTATCGGCAGGAGAAAAACAAAAAATTGCCTTTGCCTCAGCTTACGCAACATTTCCGGCAATATTAGTGTTGGACGAACCATCTTCAAATTTGGATTACAGGTCAATTATTGATTTGCAAAATTTACTTAAAAAAGCTAAAAAGATGGGTTTGACGATACTTATATCAGAGCATCGATTGTGGTATTTAATGGATGTCATTGATAGAGTAATTATTATGAAAGCAGGTCGCGTATCAGAAGATCTTGCCATAAATGATTTTATTGCCATTAGTTCGGCAAACTATAAAAATATGGGACTTAGGTGTAGAACGTTAAAAGAGATAGATTTTAAAAACACATTTTTAAGCAGAGAAAATTCTGTCTTTGATGTTGCAAATTTATCGGCATATTTAGGAAAAGAAGAAATAGTAAAAGACATCTCATTTAAGATTTATAGTGGAGAGGTTATTGCCATTACAGGTAGTAATGGCGCTGGTAAGACGACTTTTGCCAGAGCACTATGTGGACTACAAAAATTTGCAGGCAGTATAAAGATAGACAACAAAACTATAGATAGAAAAAAACTAATAGGCCAGTCTTATATGGTAATGCAAGATGTTGGGCATCAATTATTTTCGGAAAGCGTTGCCGAAGAATGCAGGTTGGGATTAAAAGATACCGCTGAACAAAAAATAGATGAGACACTTGAACTTATCGGTTTAATTAAATATAAGGAATATCATCCATTAGCTTTATCTGGTGGTCAAAAACAGCGCTTAGCAATTGCAATAAGTTTGCTTTGCAATAAGAAAATTATCGTATTTGATGAACCTACAAGCGGGCTAGATTTAGAGAGTATGAAAAAGGTCTCTGATTTAATACTTAATTTAGCAAAAAAAGGCAAATTTGTTTTTGTAATAACACATGATAATGAGCTTATTGCTAATACTTGTTCAAGAGTAATACAGTTAGAAAATGGTGCAATAGTAAAGGATTTTAAAAAAGAGGAATTTGAAGTTTTGTTCAAAAAGGAGGGTTATAAAGTTGAAAAAATCTACTAAATGGACAATTAATAATGTTATAACAACTGTTTTAATGAGCTTATTATTGATTGTGATTCAGTTTGTTATAAATATGCTATTTATGTTTAATGAGTTTACGAGCATGGTCTTATCGACAGGAATTATTATGTTATTATTAGCACCTGTTTATTTTCTAATGGTGCAAAAAGTAAATAAAAGGGGTGTTTCTTTTGTTTATTATAGCCTTATAGGCGTCGTCTATTTAATTATGGGAAACTGGTATTTACTGCCATATATGATGATAGTGGGAATTGTTTTAGAACTAATTCTATTAAAAAAGGGGTCATTTAACGATAGTAAAAAACTAAGCATCGCTTGGATAACAGCAAGTTTTCTGCAAAATGGTGTGAATGTTCTTCCCATTGTATTATTTTGGAATGCTTGGGAGAGCTTTGCTAAACAAAGTGGTATGACTGATGAGTATATTAAAGCGTATGCCCATTATTTTACTGATGTAAAATGGGTTGTTTTTATCATAATTTTTACGACATTATGTGGTGTTATCGGCAGTATATTTGCCAGTAAGCTACTAAAAAAACATTTTAAGAAAGCGGGCATTTTGTAGTGAATCAAAGAAATGGAGATTTGGCAGTAAGTACAAAGTTATTATCACTTTTGCTCGTTTTTATAATTTCATTTCTAATGGTAGATTATAGATACAACGCTGTATTATCGGTAATTGGGTTTATTTATTTACTAACCCAAAGAAAATATAGTTTAGTCGCTTCTTTTGGAATATTTTATCTGCTATTGTTTGCACTATTAATAGGCATAAGATTTTATTCATTGAAAATAACGATATTGCCGGAGTTTTATGTGTTTTTACTTTGGAATTTACTTCCCATCATGGTTTTTACCTGGGATTTAATTACGACGCCGCCCGGCGAGATATCAGCTTTTTTATCCCGCATAAAAACACCGATTTTTGTAATACTTGGGGTTCTCGTTGTTTTTAGGTTTTTTCCGACGATGAAGTCCGAAATGAATAGAATTTCAAAGTCTATGAAAAACAGGGGGCTTTTGGATATGGCTCAAATTATTAGACACCCTATATATACATTTGAGTATGCACTGGTTCCACTGCTGATTCGTTCGATACAGATTTCGGACCAGCTGTCTGTTTCTGCGATTACTAGAGGGGCATTAAGTACAACTACCAGAAGTAGCTATTACGAAAAAAAGATGAGATCTTTAGACTTTATATGGATTTGTATTTGGCTAGTAATACTAGGTGCAAGTATTATCATAAGGATTGGGCAAAAATGATAAAAGCAGAAAACCTTAGTTTTAAATACGAGATAAATGGCTTGGGTGTAGAGGATGTGAGCTTTGCTATAAAAAGAGGGGAATGCGTCGTATTTACCGGTCCATCTGGTTCAGGAAAAACCACAATAATTAGGCTTATAAACGGCTTAGCGCCTGAATACTATTTAGGCGAAGCAAAAGGGAAACTTTTAATAAATGGAACAGAGTGCTCTGAGATAAACTTTTATGAAAAGGGAAAAATCGTCGGGAGCATCTTTCAAGAACCACAGAGTCAGTTTTTTTCATCAGAGCTGGCAGGAGAAATTGCTTTTGCATGCGAAAATTATGGTTTGGATAGAAGCGAAATAATTCGTCGTACAGAAAATGCAATTCAAACATTTGGTTTAAAAAACTTAGGGCATCGTAGCATTGATACATTTTCTAGTGGTGAAAAGCAAAAAACGGCGATTGGCTCTGTATATGCATATTCACCCAGTGTTTACGTTTGTGATGAACCGACGGCAAACCTCGATGAAGAAAGCGCATATAGACTGGCTGATATTTTTAGAAAGTTAAAAAACGAGGGCAAGACTATAATTATAGCAGAACACAGATTATCATATTTAGAAGGGATTGCTGATAGATATATCTATATGCAAAACGGCAAGATTTTATGGGACTATAACGCGTCTGAATTAGAGCGTATGGGCGAAAAAGAAAGAGAAGTTTATGGACTGAGAGATGTTAAAAGAAACGAGAAAATAAAGTTGCCTTTACCGTTGGCAAATGGCAACGAGGTCTTAAGTATAGAGGATATCTCTTATCAGATAAAAGATAAAAATATATTAAATAAGGTTTCTTTTACTGCCGGTAGCGGTCAAATAATTGCCATAACAGGTGATAATGGTTCTGGAAAGACGACGCTAGGAAACATCATAAGCGGCTTAAAAAAACAGACTGCCGGAATTATAAAAATTAATGGTAAGAAAACATCTCCTAGAGATAGAAGAAAAAATATTTGGTATAGCGCTAATGAAACCGCCAGTCAGTTTTTTACTAGCAGCGTTTCAGAGGAACTTTTTTTAAATGTAAAAACATCAGACGATAAAATAGAAAAAGCTAAAAACCTACTCAAAACATTAGGCTTATATAAGTATAAGGATATACATCCATCCTGTTTATCAGGGGGTGAAAAACAGCGTTTATCGATAGCTTGCGCCTTGTTTTCGGAAAGGGAAATAATTATATTGGATGAACCTAGTAGCGGTCTAGATGGTTACAATACAAAGATAATAGCAAAAGCATTAAAGGAAGCTACAAAAACGGGGAAAATTATATTTATTATCAGTCATGACAATGAGCTAATAAGTGAAATTTGCGAATATCAACTGGCATTAACTTGATTAGAGCATAATAATTATTAGGAGGTGCTCTATGAAAAAACATAAACTTTTGATATATAAAACACAGATGAAAGAAGCAATAAATAAACTATTGGAAATGGATATTTCTTTTGTAGAAAAAATAGAACTTGATTATAAAAAGTTATTAGGTGAAAATGATTTATCAAATAAAATGTTGGCAAAGCATTTAAAAAAGTCGATACTTCCAAGTATAGCTGTCTATAAAAACCTTATAGATTATGGCATAAAAAGCAAAAATGCATATGAAATTGTGAGAAATTCCGTTTTACATGACGCTAAAAAGTCTCAAAAGGTATTTCAAAAAATAGGAAAACTCCCATTTGGCTATTCTTTGATGAAATTTATGACGCCACTAGCTACAAAAAAGAACTTTGGGAAAGCTGGTTGGGATTTTGACTGGAAAAAAGTTGACAAAGGTACTATTGAATTCGATTGTCATAGATGTTTTTATTTTGATATATTTCAAAAGTACTCTGTACCTGAATTAACATCTATTTTTTGTGAAAGCGATGATGTAGTTTATGGAAATATCCCAAATATTATTTGGGCAAGAACTAAAACAATAGGAAACGGAGACAAAATATGTGATTTTAAGTTTATTAACTCAAAAAACAAGCATTGAGGAGAAGTGTATGAATAATAAGAAATTGTTAATTATTATAATTTTAGTTATCTTTTTCAATAGTAATATTGTTTATGCTAATGCTTTAAGCGAAAAATATGAAGAAAAAATAGATCAGATTGCAAATGATTATATAGGTAAAACGGTTCCTGGCGCATGTGTAATTATCTCAGAACATGGAAAAACTGTTTTTTCTAAGTGTTATGGTTATTCTGACTTGGAGAAGAAAACCGGTATAGATGAAAATAATACATATTTTGAATGGGGTTCTATTACAAAAACCCTAGTTTGGGTTAGTGTTATACAACTAGAAGAAAAAGGTTTAATTGATATTGAGGCAGATATACGCCAATATCTTCCAAAGGATTTTCTGAAGAATTTAAAATATGAACAAGAAATAACAATGCTGGATTTGATGAATCACACAGCGGGATTTGAAGAGTTTTTGATAGATTTTAGGTATGCAGATAATGAAGCTGAAATTCCATTATCAGAGGTTTTATCAGTTTATCAACCTAAACAAATATTTAAGCCTAAAATAGCGTCTGGCTATTCCAATTGGGGTGCAGCATTGGCAGCCTATATCGTTGAAAATATTTCTGGCATGCCTTTTGATGAATATGTAAAACAAAATATATTTAAACCTCTTTCTATAGAGAAACTTGAAATTGAACCAATTTTAGATGATTCAGTGCTACAAAAAAAGGCAAGGGGCTATTCATATAGTGGCGGAAAGTTTAAAAGAGAAGATTATATGAGTATTAAGATTTATCCAGCGGGTTCACTTAATGGAACGCCAAACGCTTTAATGAAATACGCAAATGAATTGGCTAAAGATAATTCATTGCGCTCTTTATTGTTTGCCAACGCACAAACTAAAGATAATTTATTCACGGAAACATGGAGAAGTTGTAAGTCGAAGTCAGGCTTGGCACATGGATTTTGGGAATATATTGGTAACAATAAAATATTTGGACACGAAGGTGGAACATACGGTTTTAAAACCCAACTCTGGGTAGAACCAGATAAAGAAAGGGTTATATTAATTGCGACAAATGTTATGGAAACAAATTTTTGTTCAGATGTTATGTCGAGTATTATTAAAAATGAAAATATAAGTAATATAAAAAGCAAGTCTAATAATGATTTGAAAATATTTACAGGTGATTATCTTCCAGCTAGAGGGGTTTATTCCAATGTAGGAAAAATAATTACTTTTATGCAAGCGGTTAGAATTAAGCCAAATAATGATAAAGAGGAAATTTTACTAGAAAAAGTATTTGATGGTAAAGAATATATATATATTCCCATAGGGGAAAATATATTCTATTGTGAAACGACAATTCCTGAGGAACGGTATCTATCATTTAGTATAGAAAGTGGCAAAGTGAGTGCAATGACTTTTAAATTAGCGCATGATTATATTCCCGTAAGCGGCATAAAAAGCATAAATTTTATCATCCTAATTATTAGTATATTCTTTGCAGCATTTTTGTTTTGGTTGGTGGAATGCTTAATAAGTATTGTATTCATTTATAAAAAGAAGACTAAGTTTTTGTCTGCAAAAATGCTTGGGATAATTAGTTCTTTATTACTTGGGATTACTGAAATTATAGGATTTTCTATATGGATGAACATGTATACAGTGAACGCGTTTCAATTAAATACGATAGTGCTAATTAATTTGGCTTTATTAATAAGTGCCGTGTATTCTTTTACAAAATTATTCTTTAAAAGTGGAGAAAAAATTAAGGCTAGTATATTTTTAATAGTCATTTCACTTCAAATTTTTTCAATATATTACTTAGGATTTTTTAATATGGTGTAGTTTACGGGCTAGAATGAAAGGATGGTTTTTATGAGTGAAATAAGGGATGAATTAATCACAAAAAATTTATGGCGTTTAATGATTAAGTTGAGTGTTCCTGCAATTTTAGGACAATTTGTCGTCGGACTCTATTCACTTGTCGATTCTATTTATGTTGGTCAAATGATTAGCACCGATGCGATGAGCGCTGTTTCGGCAGCTTCACCATTTTTTCTTATAAACAATGGCATTGCGGTTTTGCTCGGCATTGGTTCCGGCTCAATTTTATCAAGGGCGATTGGCAGAAAAGATGGTAAAACAGTTGATAAAATTATGGGCAATCTAGGGGTGCTGGTATTAATATTATCCTCTATAACCATGGTAGTCGGAATAATATTTGCTCCATTTTTTTTGAAGTTAGCCGGAGCGGAAGGCATAGTCTTAGAAATGGGGGTTTCATACTTAAGAACGATTTTTATTGGTTCTATTTTTGTTAATTTTATGCAAGCGGCTAATATGGTGATGCGCGCAGAGGGTCGTATGGCTATTGCGATGAGCATTATGGCAGGGGGCGCTATTTTAAATATTATACTAGACCCCATTTTTATCAAAGCATTTCCAAATATGGGGCCAAAGGCCGTTGCCATTGCCACCGTAACTTCGCAACTGTTACAGGCAGCATTTACACTGTGGTACTTCTTGAAAAAAAGCCCCGTTGTCAAGTTCCACGGCTTTCGCCTTGAAAGAAAACTATTGCCGGAGATTTTTAAAGTGGGTTCAAGCGCCATGCTTATGCAGGTCATGATGTTAGTTCAAATGACCATAGTTTATAATACAGCTGTCAAATATGGTGATGCCTCTCAGATTGCGATTATGGGTGCGGCTCAAAGGGTTATGCAATTATCATTTGTTCCAATCTGGGGGATGAGTCAGGGCTTGCAGCCGGTAGTTGGCACAAATTATGGCGCTAAAAATTACATTAGAGTAAAACGCGCCACCAATGTGTTTATTATAAGTTCTACCGCTTTAGCGCTGATTGCTTGGGGCGTTGCTGAACTATTTCCAGCACAAATATTAGCGGCCTTTATAACTGAGCCGGCGATAGTTTTAAAAGGCGTACTAAATTTTCGCATCATGTTTAGCATGTTTCCTACATATGGTCTACTTATTATGGCGATAACTTATTTTCAAGCGCTGGGTAAAGGCAAACAAGCTGGTATACTTGTTGTCCTTAGACAGTTTGTTTTGATTATACCATTGGTTCTTATACTTCCGCTATTAATGGGCGGTAATGTTATTGGTGTTTGGTCTGCAATTCCAATAAACGATACAATTCTCTTTTTAGCGGCCAGTTTTTTGTTGTTAAAAGAGTATAAAGCGTTGAATTAATACTTGAACTATACAAATGGAAGGAAAAAAATGAAAAAAAATAGTAAACAATCAGAGATGATATTAAATGGTAATTTATGGAAAGTGATGATAAAACTAACATTGCCGGCAATGATCGCCATGATACTTTACGGGCTCAACGTCATCTTTGATGCGATCTTTGTCGGAAAATTTGTCGGCGAATTAGCACTTAGCGGCATATCAGTAGCTTATCCACTGACGCAAATCGCATTGGGCTTTGGCGCGATGATCGGCGGTGGCGCCGGGGCTTATCTCAGCATCGTCATTGGCGAGAAAGACACCGAAACTCAAAACAAGATACTTGGTAACACTAATTTTTTAGGTCTTATTGCAACACTATTTTTGATGATTTTATTGTTCTTAACAGCTAGACCACTTTTATCATTTATGGGTGGAGCGGGTGAAGTATTAGAAATAGGGCTTTCCTATTTTAGAGTGACAGTTATCGGAACGCTATTTTGGATTTTCTCGCTTTCTTATAACATGGTAATTAGAGCCGAAGGCAGAATGGCTAGAGCGGCTTTAATAATGAGTAGTGGCCTAATTGTCAACATTGTCGCCAACTATATTTTAATGGCTGTTTTTCATTTTGGTGTCGTCGGTGCCGCATGGGGAACAAATTTAGGGATGTTTGTTTACACACTTTTATCAGTTGCCTATTTTAAAAGTGGTCAGGCAAGTTTTAGTGCCAAAGTGCTTACTATAAGGAAAGATAAGGCTATTATAAATAAGATTCTATCGCTTGGCATGCCATCACTCATCATGAGTATTATGGGGCTTATTCAAGGTGTGGTAGTGCTTAATGCCATCGGCGCTGTCGGCACAGATTACGACCTTGCCTTTTATGGGGTCTCTTACAGGATTACGACATTTATGATGATGCCCTTATCGGCGTTTATGCGGTCACTTCAACCGGCGGTTGGCATGAACTTTGGCGCAAAACAATATGACAGAGTCATCAGCGCTACAAAAATCTATATATTGGGCTCGCTCATTATTTTATTACCACTTTATTTGATAGTCGTGTTCAATCCGCAGGCGGTACTTGGTTTAATGTTTGAAAAAGCAGTATCACCAGAAAATATATTTAACTTTATCATTCTGATATCAATCATTCCGATATTATCGATAACGATGAATGGATTGAGCTATTTCCCATCAATCGGCAATGGCAAAATTGCAGCGATTCTTGCGATATTTAGACAGGTCGTGTTATATATACCGGCGATGATCATTTTACCAAGATTATTTGGCGTCGGATATGTCTATGTGGGCTCATTTATCATTGATGTATTAATAACAGTTGTTTTAGCAGTTTTGATGTTAAAGTCGTTTTCTTCGCTTAAAAGAAAAAGTGTAGCTTAAAAATTATTTCAGTTGATAAAAAAGTGAAACATATTCATCAACGAATTGGGAGATAGAAATGGATTATTTTGTCGAGAGAATGAGGGCAGGAGGCTATAAATTAACACCACAAAGACGCTATATTTTTAATGCTTTAGCGCAGAGTGAGGGTAAACATTTTACAGCAGAAGATATACATCATATCATAGTTGATAATTACCCAGAAATAGGATTGGCCACGATTTATCGTTCGCTTAAGATTTTTATGGAATTAGATTTGATAGACGCACTTTACTTAGATGATGGTACAGTGCGCTATGAGCTGCATGATAAAACA
>PDWJ01003995.1_pt1 | contig 13427 bp, 13 predicted proteins | sample 1430881 | NCBI WGS metagenome assembly PDWJ01 (sample SAMN01162460, study PRJNA174530) | Oral metagenome, whole genome shotgun sequencing project. | biome: Marine environment; feature: Marine mammal; material: Swab sample of the gingival sulcus; isolation source: swab sample of gingival sulcus... | reverse complement strand
GTGTGTGTGGGTCTACATTCTAAAATCATAGGGAGGAAGTTAGTTATGAACAAAGATTCTTTAATTGGAGCGATGGCTGAAAAATCAGGGTTAACCAGAAAAGATTGTGAAAGTGCATTAAATGCTTTCATTTCAAGCGTGAGTGATGCTCTCGCGAAAAAAGAAAAAGTGACGTTGATCGGTTTCGGAACATTCTCAGTTGTCACTCGCGCTGCCCGTACAGGACGCAACCCAAGCACTGGCGCTCCGATGGATATTCCGGCAAAAGACGTTCCCAAATTTAGCCCTGGAACCAGCCTGAAAGATAAAGTGGCCGGTTAAGGTTCCACCTGCTTCGACCAGAAAGGGCTGTGATTGACGTGAGTCTTCTCACAAACGTCCGGTGGTTTTTATGGCCACCCGGACGTGTCAAACCAGAGTAAGGAAAGAGTTGCAGGGTGATTACTCTACACAAACGAGGGTAAGATCAGGGGATACAGTCGTAATTTTTAAACGAGAAGAATGTATGAGGTGTAGAGGATCACTTTGTAGCTTTCTGAGATCCCGTGGAACAGCAGAGCGAAAGTTCGATGAAAGAGATGGTGCAGTTCATTGCTGAAGCGCTGGCTGATGAGCCAAAGAATGTTGAGGTTGTTGAAATACAAGGGAGTCATAGTACAATCGTTGAATTAAAAGTCGACGAGCGAGATCGTGGCAAGATCATCGGACGTCAGGGAAGAACGGCAGATGCGATGCGGACCCTGTTGAAAGCCGCAGGAAGAAAGGTCGGAAAAACCTATATTTTAGAAATAATTGACTGATTGTATGAGTACGTGGTGTTTACACGAAAAACGGAAAAGGGCAGAACGATAAGAACGCATGCTCTCCTTTTCCGTCTCTTCTTCACCTATCACCACTTACGAGCGTTTCACTCCTCTCCACATGCCGATTCCACCCATTACAATCGAGGGAAGGCTGTGAGTGACCAGCCCTTGTAAGCCTTCGAGTTGGGTTTCAGTGTTCAGAAGAAGTTGCTGAATAATCTGTTGAAAACTTCCCCAATCAACGGTAATAATCCCGTAATGGCTTAACACGATCAGGCAAAAATAGATCGCGCCAACCGCAATAATCGCGACCTTTGCCACAAGCCGCAACACATATCCCAGACAGAATCCCAGAAAAAAGCTTAACCCTCCCTCTGTTAAATATGGCGCAAGAGAGGGGAAGAACGAGTTGCCTTCCGGTGAAGGGCTTCCACTGGACGGAATTTCTTGAATCTGCGATCTCTCGTGAGCATCTGGAAACGCTTTTGCTGTATAATTTTGCGATTGTTGAGGCTGAAGACTTCTGAAAGTCGACGAGGTTGTGAAATAGGCATATCCTCGAATACCAACCCCAAGAAGGAAGAGTAGCAACACAACGATCAGAAGCCATCGGTCGCTGCGTGGAGGTTTTTTTTCTTTGTGGTGTGTTATCTCGGCCATAGTCGAACAATTCGGACTCAATCAGCATTTTCAGGTATGGAGTGTTCCCTCTGAGCCTGACAGAGCCAGATTCTCAGCATTTTACGCATACTATTCGTATGTGAAAAGAAGGAGAGGCAGAGTGACAATCCCAGCAAGAGACATCCCCCGATAAAACTCAGTGTGACTCCTTCTCTCTGATGACACATCAGATCATTTGCCCAGTCTTTCAGAAAGAGAAACCCGAGCAGCCCGATACTCATAATTCCTAAAAATTGGACAGGGTTCGTATACGGATGATAGCAAAGCAGAAGAACGACGGAAAACAGAATCACATTTCGAATAGTTGGAAAATCAGCGATATAAATCGACAGCCCTCCGAGAATGACATCCAAAGACGGTAACGTGACGACAAGTTTTCCTTCCTGGCGGCTGATATTCTGTTCAGCCATCGGGCCCATCAACTCCTGCTGGTCGAGGCGAACCCAAATGTGCTGAACATTCCCGACAAGTGTCGCCGATGGGAAACCCCGTGAGCGGAGAATGCTTGCGGCCAACACGGCCCGTCCGTCACAATCTTCTTCCTGGCGTTCCCAGACTTCTTCAGCGGTCGGCCAGAAATCGACATTCCCCCAATTATCCCAATCGTATGCATACCGAATATGCTGGTAGACATAGCGTTGAACGGCAGCGAATTCTTGCTGCTGATCGGCATCGGAAGGCAGCATGGCATCGATATCCGAATTAATGCCCTCGAGAGCCTTGAAATCCGTTTGAATCAGCGATTCCATGTTCGCATAACGATAGAGTTGTTTCATAAAAAGGGAGGGATGAGGATTCAGGACGAAAAAGAGAACAATGAGAAGCATCCCGCTTTTTATCACACATCGCCAAGCTAATCGAAGCTGTGCCAGGCGTTTCCATACACAGCGAAATATACACATATCCTTTTACCTCAGACAAGAAAACTCTCAAATCATGTCACTCCATCCACGCTGAACATATTGGAATATTGCCGTGTCCAGAGACTCCGGCAAGCTTCTGACGCAAAGATAGTTCTCTAAGAGACCTTCCTTTTAAGAATGTCGATCTCTCAGAAAGGAAGTACGTCGGATGTTTTCTTCTGTCAAGATTTATCTATCGCAAGAAAGAAGGCTTCGGTAAGAAACTTATATTTTACGGCCATAGGCAAAATAGTCAAGGACATACAGCGTTAAACCGCCCCCAAAGGTTAACGGCACATCAGAGGCGCGTTCAAAGACGAGCAGTGCGCCTTTGTTGTCAGTCTTCAGGCTGATTGTCGTGAAAATGCCGGATGATATACTCCAGATCGCATTTCACTCCATGCGCCGATTGATAGCGATCTCCCGCGTTTTTGGACATCAATTTCAACATCGTGTTGGGCTTATACTCAATCATGCGTATGTGTTAAATTACAGTCGACGTTCAACGATCGCTTTACGTCTCAGCAATTCTCAATTTTCGGCCTGCGGCGTGTCAGCCTGCGTCCCAATGCATTATCAATCACTTTCGACGCGTCAGAACCGAATAAAAAGATACTTTTTCATTGACATTTCTCAAAAAATGTTGTAGCCTTTTTTCACGTTTTCAAGCAACATGAACGGAATTTCCGTTAAAAACGTCCTCAGTATTTTGGCAGAGTTCTCACAATAATTTTGTTCATGTACGTAACTGAACTCAGGAGTCTGTATCACATACGTCCCGCCGTGTGCAACAGTAATAAGGCTGTGGCAGAAGCCAACAGGGATGTGTGCAGTGCATAATTAAAGAAGGAGTCATACATAATGAAACAACGGTTTTTATGCTTTCTGCCTCTGCTACCTCTCATGTTGGTATGTGTTGTGATCCATCAACAAGCGTTTGCAGGGCAGATTCTTTATGTCAATAACACACAGGTAAACGTACGTTCGGCCCCCACTGCTGCCGATACAAACATTGTGACGACGCTGATAAAAGACACCCCGGTCGAGGTTCTCTCTCAAAAAGGCTCGTGGTATCGTGTACGGTTGCCGAATGGGAATGATGGATGGATATCCGAACGGGTGCTCGTGCCTCGAGGCGGACAACAACAATCTCGCGGCAATATTCGGCCTTCAGAAAATTTCACCGAAGATGTTGCCATTCAGGAGATTTCCCCGATAGAGTCTGTTGTCACTCCGGAGATTTCTCCGATAGAAACGACGGCAGGACGTTCGACGATTCAGACCCTCGAAGATGATATGGTGTTCGTTCAGGGGGGAACTGCCATTATTGGAAGCGACGAAGGAGAGATTCATGCACTTCTCGGTATGGAAGGTGCTTCACAGGATATGTTCGCTGATGAGCTGCCCAGAAAGCAAATCAATCTTCAGGGGTTTTATATCGATCGCTATGAGGTTACAAATGCGCAGTACAAAAAATTTGTCGATGCCACGCGTTATCCACCGCCCCTGAATTGGGAAGATGGGATGTATCCACTCGGAACCTCAAAACATCCGGTAACGTTCATTTCCTGGGATGACGCTCAGGCATATGCGACATGGGTGGGGAAACGCCTTCCAACCGCTGAAGAATGGGAAGTCGCGTCGAGAGGGCCACATGGACAGACATACCCCTGGGGAGAGGCGTTCGACATGCAGAAAATTAATATTTACAGCGCGCAGGGCGGACCCGATCCGGTAGGCTCGAATATGGACGATGTCAGCAAATATAAAATCTACGATTTAGGGGGCAACGTCATGGAGTGGACCCTTACTCATTATGAGGGAGATAAAAATTTTTTTATCCTTAAAGGCGGCTCATGGGCCGGAAAACCATTTGAAGCTCGCGGCGCGAATAATACTCCGGGCGAAGCTGTCTACCAGCTCAGTCATATCGGATTCCGATGCGCGAAAAGCGTGAATTAAAGCATTGGTGTTTGAGTGTTTAAGTGTTTAAATGGGGCGAATGTTTCGCTTTTCTCTGTGGAGCCTCAAACACTTAAATACCCAAACACTTTTTACCGAAACAGCTTGCTAATCGAGTCGCCGTTATGAATCCTTATGATCGCATCCCCTAACAATGGAGCGACGGAGAGCACTTGAAATTTTTCATATTGCTTTTGTTTGGCTCCGAGCGGAATGCTGTTGGTCACAACCAATTCGTCTAATTCGGTTTGTCGAATACGTTCAACCGCGCGTCCGCTTAATACTGGGTGTACGGCTGCAGCTGAGACGCTTTTTACACCATAGTTTTTCAGAAATTGAATCGCTTCGACCAATGTTCCACCCGATGCGATTTCATCGTCAATGATGAGAGCATCTTTGCCTTCGACGTCCCCGATAAGATGCACAGCCTTGGCTTTTTCATCATCACCATCCCGGCGTTTATCAATAATCGCAATCGGTAAATTCAAACGATTCGCATAACGTCCGATACTCTTCGATTCTCCCACATCGCCAGCGACCAGAACGGTATTGCTCAGATCCTTATCACGAAAATAATCACAGATTAACGGAGCGGCAATCAACTGATCGATCGGAATATGAAAAAATCCCTGAATTTGAGGAGAATGCAAATCCATTGTTAAGACGCGGTCGGCGCCGGCTGTTTGGAGCAAATCGGCAATTAAACGCGCAGTGATGGAGATGCGTGGTTTATCTTTTTTATCAGAACGAGCGTAGGGAAAATAAGGAATGACAGCCGTAATCCGTTCTGCCGAAGCATACCGCAACGCATCGATCATAATGAGCAATTCCATGAAGCTCTCATTGACTGGCGGGCATGAAGTTTGCACGACAAAGACATCCGATCCGCGGACGTTTTCCAGTAAACGAACCATGATATTTTCATTGCTAAACTGGATAATTTCAGCGGCTCCGAGCGGAATTTCGTTATACTCGCAGATGGCTTTGGCTAGTTCAGGGTGTGTACTCCCTGAAAATACTTTTAGTTCCCGTCTCATAGTACATCGTCTCCTTCTATAAATAATAGAATCGTCATCAGATTTTCTTCATGACTTCGCTGAAACTTTTGAATTGAAAAAGAAAAATTCTGTCAAACAAAAACTATGAAAATTTCTACGAGAACACGAAAAGTCCAGAAAGTAAAAGAGCTTGCTCAGGAAACACTATTTTACATTTGACAACTTTTTGGCATAGTGATATGCTGACATTGTTGTTTATAATTTTTTTAGATTTTTTGTCTGGAATTATAGTTAACCCATTTTAATGATTTCGCTTCTATAAATTTTGATTAGGACGAAACACCTCCTCAACGTCACAGACTGAGTATGGTCTGCTATGTGAAGGCTGAAATCTCAATGCCGAATCGTTGTGATCGTGGATGCATAAACGTGTGGAAGCTATGGTGAAAACGGTTGTCCCTGTGATAAGTATTATTGTAGTATTGGCAGTAGTAGGTGGAGTTGCATGGTATATGCAGGACTCTTCAATGTTTGAGGTTGCCACGCTCGGCATCCGAGGGCACTCTAAAATTACGCCTCAAGCAATTGCCGAACACCTCAATATCCCGCCCCATACCAACATTTTTCGTGTCCGGTTAGACGACATACAGCAGAAACTCGAGTCGATGACCTGGGTAAAGAACGCTGACGTGTTCCGCAATTTTCCGAATAAGTTAAGTATTCATCTCACTGAACGCACTCCTTTCGCCTTAATTAAGCGTGACGAACTACGATTGATCGACCAGGATGGTGTTGTGTTGGGCTCACTGGCTTCAGGAAGTGTGATCCGTCTTCCGATTATCACAGGAACCTTTATCGAAGAAGCCGATCTTGAGAATGGCAGCCCTCAACTCCAACATGCCTTGTATGCAATTAACGGTCTCATCCAAACCTCCCATCCCTTACTTCAGCATATTCGCAAAATTCGGATTGAAGGTCTTGAAAATGTGACGATCTTTTCAGCAGACTCTCCGCTGGAAATTCGGCTTTCCTTACTCGATTATCAGCAAAGTTTACAACGACTTAGCAGTATTTATTCTGAACTGCAACCGAACACGCTGGCGGCAATTGACTTACGATTTGAAAAAAGAGTCATTGTAACTCCAAAAAACATTTGACGATAGCAAGAGAAATATGATATGCTGTGTTTTTTATTTGACAAGAACTCTATATATACTGAGTCTCGATATATTATACTAAACAACCATCATGGGACATAATGTTGACGATACAGACATCCGGGAAAGGTGGTGAGCGCGCTTGGCAGTGAAAGAAGGCAGTATTATTGCGGGGCTGGACGTTGGAACAACGAAAATTTGTGCCATTGTCGGAGAGGTGAACGATGAAAATCGGATTGACATTATCGGTATCGGGAGTGCGCCTTCACGAGGATTGCGAAAAGGTGTCGTCGTCAATATTGAAGGAACCGTCAGGTCGATAGAAAAAGCTGTAAAAGAAGCAGAACTCATGGCAGGAGTCGACTTGAATACGGTGTTCGTCGGCATCGCTGGAAGCCACATTAAAGGCATCAACAGCCGAGGAGTTGTCGCTGTTTCCGGCAAAGACAAAGAAATCTCGAAGCATGATGTCAATCGGGCAATCGATGCGGCTCGTGCGGTGGCGATTCCAGTCGACCGTGAAGTCCTTCATATCTTACCTCAGGAATATATTATCGATGAACAAGACGGTATTATCGAACCGCTCGGGATGTCCGGAGTTCGATTGGAAGTCGAAGTTCATATCATTACAGCAGCCGTGACGTCCGCTCAGAACCTTGTCAAAAGCGTGAATCGGGCCGGATTAGAAATCGACGACATTGTCCTCGAACAGTTTGGGTCGAGTAAGGCTGCTTTAACCGATCAGGAAAAAGAAATCGGAGCTGTTCTCATCGATATTGGCGGCGGCACAACAGATGTGATCGTGTTTGTGAACGGCAAAGTTCGTCATACCTCAGTTCTGGGCTTGGGAGGCAACCATGTAACAAACGATATTGCTGTCGGGTTACGGACGCCTACCGGAGAAGCGGAACGCATCAAATGCCGCTATGGATGTGCGTGTTCCGATCTGGTCGAAGAAGACGAAACGATTGAAGTGCCAAGCGTTGGAGGCCGAAAACCCCGAGTGCTCTCAAGGCAAGTGCTGAGTGAAATTATCGAGCCTCGCATGGAGGAAATTTTCACGCTTGTAAAAACGGACTTAAAAGACATTGGATATGATGAAACCCTCCTGGCAGCAGGAGTTGTCGTAACGGGTGGAGCGTCGATTATGAAAGGAATCCCGGAATTGGCTGAACGAATTTTTGACTTGCCGGTCCGGCGAGGGATGCCAACGAATATCGGAGGACTCATTGATGTCGTCAATAGTCCTATTTATTCAACTGGGGTCGGGTTGGTTCAATATGGTATAGAGTTTGATTCCTTAAACGCCTTTCAAAACCCACATCATGAAGAACATATTTTTCCAAACATTCTTGCACGCATGAAGCAATGGTTTAAAGAATTCTTTTAAGGCATAAAAGCGCGTGTTACAGAACAGGGAAGCAAAAAGATGAGGCAGGGGGAGATCTCGATTCTTTTGTTTCCTCATATTTCCTAGGGAAGGGGATAACTTATGACTGAATTTGTTGATGAAAGCGGCACAAAAGCAAGGCTGAAAGTGATTGGAATTGGTGGCGGCGGCGGCAATGCCATCAATCGAATGATCGAGTCGGAATTAGATGGTGTGAGCTTTCTTACGGCAAACACTGACGTTCAGGCCTTAAAACAAAATCAGGCTGTACAGAAATATCAGATTGGAGCGAAACTCACGAAAGGACTTGGAGCTGGCTCAGACCCGGAAATCGGTAGAAAAGCGGCCATGGAAGATGAAGACATGATCACGGAAATGGTTCAGGATGCCGAAATGGTCTTTATTACCGCAGGAATGGGAGGCGGAACAGGGACCGGGGCTGCCCCGGTGATTGCTGAAAAAGCGAAAGAACTTGGGGCTCTGACGGTGGCTGTTGTCACGAAACCCTTCATGTTCGAGGGCAGTTTTCGTTCGCGGCAGGCAGAACTTGGATTGGCCGAACTGAATGATGTCGTGGATACGCTCATTACGATCCCCAACCAGCGTTTATTAAGTATGGTTGGCAAGCAAACCTCAATGCTGGATGCGTTTTCGTTGGCCGATGAGGTGCTGACTCAGGCTGTGCAAGGGATCTCGGATCTCATCATGATTCCCGGCTTGATTAACCTCGATTTTGCAGATGTGAAAACCATTATGGCGGATATGGGAGTCGCCTTGATGGGATCGGCAACGGCAACTGGCGATCAACGATCAATCGATGCCGCAAACAAGGCAATTTCCAGCCCCTTATTAGACGATATTTCTATTGATGGCGCTAGAGGAGTGTTGATTAATGTGACAGGCGGGAAAGATTTAGGACTTCATGAAATCAGTGAAGCGTCGTCGATCGTTCAAGAAGCTGCGCATCCTGATGCCAACATTATTTTTGGCGCGGTGATCGATGAAAATATGGGCGATGAACTGCGGATCACGGTGATTGCCACAGGATTCGATACGAAAGCCCGAATCGACAAAGAACGGATGGAACGTCAGCTTGGCAGCAAGCGGGCTCCAGTTTACCGGAACCTCGACCGGCAGCAGTCGTCCCAAAAATCCTATGTTTCTCCATTCATAAAAAAGGTCGAGCCGATCAGTGGGGATTTTGTGATCGAAAATGACCTCGATGTCCCGACATTTATCCGGAAAAAGGTTGATTAGTGTTCATTACAAGATCTTATTAGTTCGTGAAACCTGAAAGATTTTCCCTCTGGAAAATACCTTTTCAGGTTTCACTTCAGAACACTCGTCAGAAACTGTGGATTATCGTTTACGTCAGGATACAGAGCAGAAGCTCCAAGGGGAAATTGGGACGGTGTATGCCTTGGGCCGTGGGCATACGTCAATTGCTCTGGTCTATCCGAATACGTATTACGTCGGGATGTCCAATCTTGGATTTCAGACGGTTTACGGCTTTTTGAATGCATGTGACGGGGTCTGTTGCGAGCGGGCATTTCTACCCGATCCCGATATGCTTGATCGCCATAAAAAAACGGGAACTCCTCTCTTTTCTCTCGAATCACAAACTCCGCTCTCAGAATTCGACATTATTGCATTCTCGGTGTCATTCGAAAATGACTATTTGAACATTCTGAGTCTTTTGGATCTTGCTCGATTCCCGTTGCTCGCGGAAGATCGCGACGAAACCTGCCCATTGATCCTGCTAGGGGGCGCAATCACAACCATTAATCCGGAACCTCTGGCCATGTTTCTCGATCTGGTCGTTCTTGGTGAGGGAGAACCAATCCTTGCTCGGCTGATAGAGCAGTATCAACGTGATGTTGCAACAACAGACTCGAAGCGAGAACTTCTGGAGCATTTGGCCGTTATTCCGGGGGTTTATGTACCATCGCTCTATGACATCGATAACGATCACGGCGGGCACTCCTCCTCCCCACCCCCAACAATCAATGCCCCCCAGATTTTCGAAAGATGCTTGCTCAAAAACCTTGACCATCATCCGGCGTATTCTCGAATTCTCACAGAACAGACTGAATTCGGCAATATGTTTCTGTTGCAAATAAATCGGGGTTGTTGTTATAAATGCCGGTTTTGTCACACAGGGTATACGCAGTCCCCTCTTCGACACCTCTCCCTGGATGTTGCGTTACGCCTTGCGCGCCACGGATTGCAATATCGCAACCGGATCGGATTAGTTGGGGCAGCGGTCGCCGATTATCCGTATTTACAGGAATTGTGTGCTGCGATCTCATCACAAGGAGGGAAAATTTCAGTTTCATCTCTCCGCCTGAGTGCATTTTTACAGACAGACTATTTGTTAAATGCCATGATTGAAGCCGGGCAAAAAACTGTGACAATGGCTCCAGAAGCCGGAACTGAACGATTGCGGAAAATTTTACGGAAGTCCCTTTCCGATACAACGTTTTTTGACACCGTTGCCTGGACACTGAACGCCCAGGTTCAGAACTTGAAGCTCTATTTTATTATAGGTTTGCCAACAGAAACTGAGGCTGATCTCGAAGCCATTGTGACAATGTGCAAACGATGCCGGCAAATATTAGTTGATGCCGCAAAGGCTAGAGGGACGATCGGAAAGTTGATCGTCAGCGTGAACCCTCTTGTTCCAAAACCCTTTACACCACTTCAGTGGTGTGCGATGGAAACAGAAGCAAAGCTCAAACGAAAGCTTCAATACCTCAAACGAGCCTTACAGCGTTTGGGGAATGTCGAGGTTATCCATGAAACGCCAAAATGGGCTGTCTGGCAAGGTATTCTTGCGAGAGGCGATCGAAAGTTGGGACAGATCTTATTGCTCGCCTGGCGCTATAATGGCAATTGGAAAAAAGCGTTTCGGGAACTGGAGATGTCCCCGGAGTTTTACGTACACAGAGTCAGACCACTTGATGAACCTTTTCCCTGGGATCATTTCAATGTTGGAGTTTCGCGACAACAGCTACAACATGAATACCAGGGACTTTTTCCAAAAGGATCTCAGTAGGGTATCGACAGCGGCCCTGTCGAGCACTTGCTGATGAAAGGCCTTATGAACACATATTCCAGACATATCAGATGGTATATCACGCTGGGAGTGATTTTGCTCACCGCTTCGTCATGCGGACCGCCGCCTGTGGCGCCGCTCTCTTCACAAAACCAAGTGCAACCGTTTTCGATTTTGCCTGCGACCTCCGGAACCCAAGTGATCTATTTTGTCGACCCAGTACAAAAATATCAGGATAAGGACACGTGCCTTGTGGAGATTCAAGCTCAACAAAAAATTTTTTCACAGCAACTGGATAGTGCGCTTGCACAGGCTGCCGCTCATATTCATGCCGGAGACGACCTGCTCAACGCCCACAATGTGCTTGAAGCCGTGCGTGAATATGAGCGAGCGCGAATTCTGATCGAACAACGGATCGATCCGATTCTTACTCAGGCCAACTCCCAGGCCAATATTCAAGGGGGAAGCCATATATTTTCCACCTCGAAAATCCAGGCCGTGAATGTGTTACGGACCGATATGCTTAACCGTATCAACCGCTCTTACGATTTTCGTGAAATATATGGAGAGCGGCAGACTCTCGATAAAATCGATCAATTACGAAACAAAACCCGATCGCAACTCAAATCGATCTCAGCGCCGACCTATGAACCAGATATGAGAGGAACGCGCCGAATTTGGCCGCTTGACTCAAGAATAATCACTGAGGATCGCGTGAATGCTTATATTACCAGATTCCAACGGCGCGGTGATGATTTTTCCCGTTGTTTACGCAACGCCGAACGCTATTTCCCGCGCATTATCTCGATCCTGGCTTCCGAACGAATTCCCGAAGAGTTGGCCTATGTCGCCCTCGTGAGCAGTTGCTGCAATCCGTCAGCCATTTCGTCTTCCGGTAGAGTCGGACTCTGGCAGCTTTCCCGTTCGGTCGCCCGCCGATACGGCCTTCGAGTGACAACATCCCATGATGATCGTTGCCATGTCGATGCCTCAACCCGGGCCTTTGCGAAGTACATGAATGATCTCTACTACCGCACCGGAAGCTGGGACCAGGCCCTGATCGAATATGCAGCGGGAGATCGGGACTTTCCGGCAAAATTGGAGGCGGCGAAAGCCATTGCCCAAAACCCACAGAGGTATGGGTTCCACGCACACCTGCAGAACGTGACCGACGTGAATAGTTTGCGAGATACAGGACAACAGGCGGTGAGTATTTCCAATGAACCACCAATCGGAATGGGAACAACCTATTGAATCGACTCGATGTGCAACAGCCTCATAGCTTTAGCCGTTTCGACAAACGCTATTATCTCCCGGCAAGACCCTACGGATTTGCATTGTTCCGTTTGTATTTCCGTTTAAAAGTGTCGGGAGTCGAACATGTTCCCAAGACAGGCCCTGTGATTCTGGTTCCGAATCATACCAGTTTCATGGATCCGCCGTTGCTATCGTCTGCGGTGCCACGCGTGTTGTATTTTCTGATGCTGCACCACCATTTTTATCATCGTTATTTTTACTGGCTTTTCAGGCGACTTCCCTGCATTCCAGTCAAGCGGGGAAACATGGCAAGCACGTCTGCCCTAAAATTGTGTCTTCAGGTTCTTCGGCACAATCAAATTCTCTGTATGTTTCCTGAAGGTGGAATCAGCCGAGAGCATAAAGCACGGGGTACTCGAACCGGGGCTGCTGTGCTTGCCCTGAAAACCGGAGCGCCAATTGTGCCGGCGGGAATTATCGGAGCCTCAAATGCTTTCCCGCTTCATTCCCGGTTCCCCAGGCCCAAACCGATCTCGATAAAGTTTGGCGACCCCATGAACATTCCGGCAGGAGACGTTCGTGATAAAGAATTGTTGCAGAGCATTATGACGGACACGATGAGCCGAATTCGAACATTAACGGAGGAGCCATCATCGATCACAAATTAACGAATTGCTGTTGCATAGATTCAATTTGTCAGGGGATCGAGCAACATTGATAAAAACACTTGACATTTTTAGTCCATCTTATCATTGTGACGCCTTGCCTGATAAATTAGGGCGAACCCAATAAACTGTGTCAATTTTCAGAACTCCAACGCAAAGCGTAACATGTCGGAATGACGTTATGCCCTTGTGTTGTGATGTTTTTGGTATGTTTAGATTTGATCTTATTTCAAAAGCAATGGAGAAAGAGCCCAATAAATTTTTATTAGTTCATCTCCTGTCCAAACGAATGCATCAGCTTGCAGACGGAGCGACTCCGCTCAGTTCTAAAACCTATAATGCTGATGTGAATACAGCATTACAAGAATTCCTTGATGACAGTATTAATCTAAAAAAAGAAGAGGAAGAAGCAGAAGAAGCAATTGAAACTGTCGAGTAGACTTTAGGGAACGATTTTTTCTTAAATCCTTAAAAAAGCCGAATATGAAGCCTTTTTTACATTTTCGGCTTTTTTTGTGTGCATGAAAGCCGCCTTTTGAGATAGGGGTGGAACGATT
>PDWJ01003993.1_pt1 | contig 13430 bp, 9 predicted proteins | sample 1430881 | NCBI WGS metagenome assembly PDWJ01 (sample SAMN01162460, study PRJNA174530) | Oral metagenome, whole genome shotgun sequencing project. | biome: Marine environment; feature: Marine mammal; material: Swab sample of the gingival sulcus; isolation source: swab sample of gingival sulcus... | reverse complement strand
CATAGCTTCGATAACCGTAACCTTTAAACCTTGACTGTGCAGGTTCTCCGCCATCTCAATACCGATAAATCCGCCGCCGACAACTACGGCTCGCTTTGTAGCAGGGTTATCAATTTTTTCTTTTATGGAATCTATATCGCTGACAGACCTAAGTGTTAAAATGCTTTTATCGTCAATACCCGGAATCGGCGGACGAATAGGAGATGCTCCCGGACTTAGAATCAGCTTATCGTAAGCTTCTTCAAATTCTTCGCCTGTTTCTAAATTTTTTACCTTTACGCTTTTAGCTTCTTTGTTAATGGAGATTACTTCGTGATTTACCTTTGCGTTAATATTTAAACTTGCTTTTAATTTTTGAGGTGTCATTACAAAAAGTTTATCCCGCTCTTCAATAACCCCTCCGGCATAATAGGGTAATCCGCAATTTGCAAAACTAATATGCTGTCCTCTTTCAAACATAACAATATCAGCTTTTTCATCCAATCTTCTAAGCCTTGCGGAAACTCCCGCACCACCTGCAACTCCACCGATAACTACATATTTATTCATTTTACCTCCAAAAATTATCCGCAGACTTTTTACAAAGTCGAGGAATAATTTTTCGTGCTTTCGTAATGAAATGAGAAAGCACATATAATAAATGATGTTTCGGCAAAAAAATTAGGCCGAAACTCTAAGATAAACCGCAGGCGGTAACCGACCGCCGCAGGTTTATCGATTCTCCCTATATAAAATTGAATTTTATTTTATCATAAATTTTAAAGGTCATCAACTATTGCCGACGATTTTGCATAAGCCGTTGACTTTGCTTCAAAAAAATCAGTCTTAATTAAATTTGCATTACTGTATTGGCTTACCCACAACATTGAATCAGGTTCTTCTTGATGTCCGTCATAAATGGGTGTAAAGCCAAGATTTTCGCAACGAAGATTTCCCAAGTATTGAATATAATCGCTTACCATTTTTTTATTTAATCCCGAAATATCATCTCCGATAACATAATGACCCCAGGCAATTTCCTGCTCGCATCCTTCCTTTATCATTGCTCTAAAAAGTTCCGTATTTTCTTCGGTAAATAATTGCGGTTCCTCCTTTTGTAATTCTTTTATAATAGAACGGAACAGCCATAGGTGGGTGTTTTCATCGCGGTTTATATATCGAATTTCCTGCACGGAGCCGGGCATCTTATTGTTTCTGCCCAAATTATAAAAGAACATAAATCCCGAATAAAAATAAATTCCTTCAAGAATGTAATTTGCCATACAGACTTTTAAAAAAGCCAATGCGCTTTTATCTTTTTGAAATTCGTTATACAGGTCGCCGATAAATTTATTTCTTTTTAATAGATGCTTGTCGTCCCGCCATTGATACAATATGCTTGTCCGTTCTTCCGGCGAGCAAATTGTATCCAACATATAACTATAGCTTTGCGAATGTATTGCTTCCTGAAAAGCCTGAATTGTTAAACATAGATTGACTTCGTTGGCTGTTACATACTGCCCGACATTAGGCACATTGGCTGTTTGTAAGCTGTCCAAAAAAATTAAGAACGATAAAATTTTATCGTAGGCTTTTTTTTCGGCAGAGGATAGTTTTCTGTAATCTTGAATATCGGTGTTCATATTTATTTCTTCCGGTATCCAAAAATTATTCATTGCCTGTCTATACCAATTACTTGCCCAAGAGTACTTCATATTATTAAAGTCATTTAGATTGGTTGTGTTTCCGCCAATCATTCTCCGTTTATGAATTTCAATATCCCCAAACTCGTTGAACAAAGCCTTTTGTGTTAAAATAGTTTTCTCCGTAATCATAGTTCCTCCGTTTTTAGCTGCTGCAACTTTCACATTCTTCAATTTCAAGAGAGCGGCTTCTTACATAGTAGATGGATTTTACTCCGTTCTCCCATGCGTCAATATAAAGATTTAAAACTTTTTTTAAAGTGAATTCATTTGTAATGTAAAGATTGACCGATTGTGCCTGATCGATATGCCGCTGTCTGATTCCTGCGGCTTTTATGCTCCAGCTTTGGTCAATATTATGTGCTTGTTTGTAAAGCCAGTAAGTATCCAAAGAAAGCGAGGGAGCAACTCTCGGCATTAAACTTCCTTTTTTCTCTTCCAAAAAATACTTATTCATAATCGGATCTACGCCGGCTGTTGTTCCGGCTATAATCGAAGTAGAGCTTGTCGGAGCAATTGCCAGAAGGTAGGCGTTTCTAAGTCCGTTTTCTTTTACCGATTTTTTTAATTCTTCCCAACGAGAGCCTGTATAATTTCGTTTTTCAAAATACGCACCGGTTTGCCAATCGCTTCCTTCAAAATATTTATAAGCACCTTTTTCTTTTGCAATTTCCATAGAGGCTTTTATTGCAGCGTAGTTTATTTCTTCAAAAACCTTATCGGTTAAATCAAGGTGCTCTTGGCTTTCCCAAGCGATTCCGTTTTTTGCAAGCATATGATGATAACCGGAAGTTCCCAAACCGATGGAGCGGTATCTTGTGTTTGTAACTTTTGCATAGGGAATAGGGTAGAAGTTTAAATCAATTACATTGTCCAATGCCCGTATAACGGAAGAAACAATTTCCCGGATTTCATTCTTGTCGTTTATATTTATGTTTCCAAGAACCAAAGATGCTAAATTGCAAACAACAAGGTCTCCGGGTTTTGTTGTTGTTATAATAACCGTGTCTCCGTCTTCGTTTTTTATTTCCGTGTTAAGAGTTTTGATCGGACTTGTGTTTTGGGAAATTTCGGTACAAAGATTTGAACAATAAATTATTCCCTTATGAGAATTGGGGTTTGTTTTATTTGCATGGTCGCGGTTAAAGACAAACGGCGTTCCTGTTTCTACTGCCGATTTTAAAATCAGCCGCACCAATTCTTTTATGGGAATTTCCCGTTTTTGAATTCGGGAATCTGAAACACAGTCCTGATATTTTTTCTCCCATTCTTCTCCGTAAAAATCTTCGAGAGCATAGCCCTTGGTTTTTAAGATTTCGTGCGGACACATTAAATACCACGAAGCATTTATATTGTCCCTAACAGTTTTCCAAAATAAATCGGGATAGCATACTGCGGGAAAAACATCGTGAGCCTTCATTCTGTCATCGCCGTTATTTGTTTTTAGTTGCAGGAATTCTGGAATGTCTTTGTGCCAAATATCGAGATAAACTGCAACCGAGCCTTGCCGCACACCTAATTGGTCTACGGCAACGGCGGTATCGTTTGCAAGTTTTATCCAGCGGATAATTCCGCCGGCGGCTCCTTTAAAGCCTCTAATCGGTGAGCCGACTGCTCTGACCTTGCCGAAGTAAAGCCCCATACCTCCGCCGAATTTGGAAACCTTTGCAAAGTTATCGATGCTGCGGTAAATGCCGTCAAGCGAATCGGGGACGGTATCGATAAAGCAGGATGAAAGTTGATGGTAGGGTTTTCGAGCGTTTGAAAGGGTAGGTGTTGCCATTGTAACTTTTAGCTTGCTAAGCATATCGTAAAATTTTTTTACCCATTCCAATCTATTGTTTTTTTCTTTCATTGCCAGATGAAGAGAAATTCCCAAAAACATTTCTTGCGGAGTTTCCAAAGGAATATTATTATAAGTGTGAATTACATACCGCCTTAAAATCAAATCCAGCCCGCTGTATGTAAAAAGATTATTTCGAGACTCATCGATAAACTGCTCTGCTTCTTCAATTTCGGTACGGCTGTAGTTTTGCAAAATATACGAGCCGTATAAACCTTCATCTTCCATATATTTTATTTTTTCGTAGAATGAATTTATTTTGCGGTTTTCGAGTTCGGTTTTTACTTGAGTTTTAAATTCCAGCATCAAAAGACGAGCCGCTATAAATTCCCAATCGGGAGCTTCCTGTGCGGTCAACTCGACTGCCGCCTTAATTAATATTTTAAGCAACTCCGATTCTGTCATATTATTTTTTTTAAAGGAAAGAAATTTATGAGCCAGTAAATTTAAATTATATTCTTCCTTGGAAAAATCATTTTGTATTTTTATCAAAACAGGTTGAATTTCAATTTTGGAAAAAAAGCAGGAAATAGTTTGCCTTGCATCCCGCCTTTTTGTTCTGTCCACTCTATACAGAATAAAATTTTTTACTTCCGCATAATAATTATGCTCGATTAAAGTTTTTTCCACTAAATCCTGAATTGTTTCAACCTGCACAAGATTACCGTTTTTGGAAAGCTCCTTTATATCCGTTTCTATTTCTTTTACCAGCGGCGGAATAATCGTATTCAGTTTATTCCGTGATGAATTTTCTACACTCAAAAAAGCCGATTCAATCGCCATCGCTATTTTTTCGGATTCATATTTTTTCTTTTCACCGTTTCTTTTTATTATTTCCATATTTTCCCTTAAAGCTCTTAAATTTTAAGCAATAACCACACTATATGTAGTATTGGTTTTGATTTATACCACAATATGTAGTGTTATGTCAAGAGGGTGGGGGCTAATTATTGAATTAACCGGTAACTGACCGTCAAAGTTTTATTCTTTTTCCAACACCGAAAAATACCTTTTTCTGATTTTTCCCCGGTTATCGGTTACGGTTAAAATATGCTTGCCTCTGCCTGTTTGAATTTTCATTTGATGATAGTTTTCGGTTTTGCCTAAATATTCTCCGTCCAAGTCCCAAAATAAAATTGCATCCGAATTTTTATGCGAGGCTTGGGCAACAAATGCTCCTTTGTCGCCGCTTAATTCTATCGGAATAAAAATCTTGGAATTATTTTCGGGGTGTGTAATTTCAAATTCGTCTTTTGAATTACCTGCGCTGTTTTTTATCCAAGGGGGCAGGGGATTATAGCTCGGATTCGATTGTTTGTAAAAATATTCAATTCCTGCCGGAAGAGAAAATCTGTTTTCGATTTTAGGCATTTCTTTTATATCCGAAGCCTTAACCTGAAATTTTCCGTCCGGGCTTAACGAGACGGCCTTGCAATAGGGACATATTTTTTTAGGATGGCTGTTAATCGGTTTTAGCGTTTGCTTTGTTTTAGCACAAAATTTGGAAGCAAGGTAACCTGAATCTCCGCAGGCAGTAATGTATTCAAAATTTAATTTATTTAATTCCGGCCATTCCGATTTCGGTAAGATGCTGAATACTTCAAAAAGAATCGGAGCTGCAAGTTTTGTGCTTGTTATTTCAGGGCGGCCTTCTCCGTCTGCATTGCCGCACCATACCCCGAGTGTGTATTTCTCGGTAAGGCCGATTGACCAAGCATCCTTATTGCCGTAGCTTGTGCCGGTCTTCCATGCAATTTTTTGAGAGCCTGAATATAAATGCCAAATTGCTTCTTCTTCCGGTCTGTTTGCCTTTGTTAAAGCGTCCAGTGTAAGCCTAGCGGCTCCTGCCGAAAAGGGTAAAACTGAAAAGCTTTTTTCTTCGGCTTGTAAAAATAATTTTCGATAGGCATTTGTAATTTCAAAAAGAGTAATTTCGCCGCCGCCTAAAATAAGAGGTAAACCGTATTCGTCTGCAGTGCGGTTAAAACTTGTTAAGCCTATTCTTTTTAGCAAGTCTAAAAAAGCCGGTATGGTAAATTCCCTTAAAGCCCGCACAAAGGGAATATTTAAAGAATGAGCCAGAGCCTTATCCGCAGGGATTGCTCCGGTAAATTGGTGCGTGCTGTTTTCCGGCGAGTAGCCTGCAATCTTTGTCGGAATATCAATCATTAACTGTTCGGGTAATAACAGGCCGGCATCAATCATTCCTGCAAATAAAAACGGTTTTAGCAAACTGCCGGAGCTTCGTTTAGCCTGAACCATATCGACCATTTCGTTTTTTGCTTCTTTGGAATTTAATCCGGCATTTCCCAAATAGCCGAGAACGGCACCGCTTTTTGTTTCCAATACAAGAATTGCAATATTGTGAACTCCGCTTAAAGAAAATTCCTTGAATTTATTTTCGCCCAATTCAAATAAATAATTCTGTAAATTAAAATCAATGTTACTGTGTTGTAAGCTTTGATTGGTTTTTTGTTTTAGATATTCCAAATAATGCACGGCAATATTCGGAAGGGGAAGAGCTTCTTCTGGAATTATTTCTTCCAAGGAAAGGCGGTAAGTTTCTTCGTTTATTTCTTTACGGTTAAAAAGCTCGTTTAAAAGCTTATTCCTTTTTATTTTTAAAAGATTTGAATTTTTATGCGGAGAAAGCAGTGCCGGCTGATTGGGTAAAATCGCAAGCGTTGCGGCTTCCGCCCAAGTTAAATCCTCCGTTCCTCTTGCAAAATACTTCCACGAGGCGGCTTCCAAACCGACAACATTTCCGCCGTAAGGAGCATTTGCCGCATAGAGGTTTAGAATTTGCTTTTTTGAATACGCCAATTCCAAAAACAATGTGAAAAAACTTTCTTTTATTTTTTGCAAAAGAGTTCTTTTTTTATTTTTTTCCGAAAGTCTTGCAAGCTGCATACTTATTGTCGAAGCACCCGAAACAATTCTTTTCGATTTAAAATTATTGTGTATTGCTCTTGTTACGGCAAGCGGGTCAATCCCGAAATGAAAATAAAAGTTTTTGTCTTCGTATGTTAATAAGGCTCTTTGATAATTTTTATTTATTGAATTGCTCGGAGGAAATCTCCACTGTTCATCCTTGGCAACCCTTGCACCCAATATTTTATTGTCCTTACTGTAAAGCGTAAACGAATAAGCATTATCAAATTGCGGAGTTGCCTGCAAAATTATAAGCATACAAATAATTGCGAGGAAAAATGGTAATAGAGCCGCTTGCCAAAGTTTCTTTTTCAATTTAAATGTACTATACACTTTAAGTATATATTTTGTCAAGACTTGCAAAATTTGCAAATTTATGTCGAGGACAGTTTTTCTTTGTACGACGCAGAAGTTGTCCGCATATTTTTAAAAGATAAAAAAACTTCTATATACTACTTGACAAAGAAAAAGTCTTTACTATAATACCTCAATACTAGGGAATACCTCAATACTAAGGCTAAACCTATCTTTAAATGGGCAGAAGCTCTGTATCAAAAAAATAACATGGAATCGGTTTTACGCAAAAAACTTTTTCCGTGTTTTTTTATATAAATAAAATTATTTATGTAAGGAGAAAAGATTATGAAAAAATCTTTGTTTAAGGGCATTGCCCTTTTTGGTTTAGCACTTATTGTGCTGATTGGATTTACCGGTTGTCCGGGAACAGCGGGAGGAGGTGGAGACGGAACACCTCCAGCGCCTGCCGACAAAATGTACACGGTAGATGGAGTAGGCTTTACAATGAAAGGCATAGCCGCAGTAAACGGCGGAAGTAGCAAGATTGGAGATAACACTGAAGGAGATAATGACAAGCGATCTGTAAGACTTAGTGCCTACATGATAGGCGAAACGGAAGTAACGCAGGAGTTGTGGGAAGCCGTAATGGGAAGCGGCAATAATCCGAGCTGGTTTGACGAAAGTACACTGAGAAAGCGCCCTGTAGAAACAGTAAACTGGTATCGGGCAATAGCGTTTTGCAATAAGTTAAGCCTAAAACTGGGACTTGAGCCTTGCTACACAGTAACAGTATCCGGAAGTGAAATAGACTTTGAAACACTTCAATACAGTGCTATTCCAACAACCGATAATGCAGACTGGAATAATGCTGCATTAAATTTAGCTAAAAACGGGTTTAGACTGCCGACTGAAAGTGAATGGGAATGGGCAGCCAAAGGCGGCACGGAAGATAAATGGGCCGGAACAAACACGGAAAGCGAACTTATAAATTATGCGTGGTATAATGCCAATGCCGATAATAAAACTCACGAAGTAAAGTTGAAAAGTCCTAACGGCTACGGCTTATATGATATGACCGGCAATGTATGGGAATGGTGTCATGATTGGTATGAAAGTATAGCCGGCGGAATTAACTTGGGTCCGAATTATACCGGGCCACCGTCCGGGTCTGACCGCGTCTTTCGGGGCGGCGGCAGTTGGAGTGCTGCGGCCGGCTGTTCTCGCTCGTGTCGTGGCTCCGGCATCCCCGGCGGGAAGGGCAGCGGCTTAGGCTTGCGCTTGGCTTGTCGCCCCTAATCTAATTAGGAATGCGTAATTTGGAATTAGTACAAATCACGATAATTACGCATTCCTAATTCCTATTTTATCTCCGCATATTTCAAATTATAAGTTCCGGGATAAAACTGTTTTACATTATGTAATTTTTTTTGCATAAAAATATTATAGGTTTGGTTTGTGTAAGGAACAATACAAGCCTCTTCTGCCAAAAGAATTTCTTCCGCTCGTTTAAAGGCTTCTAACTTTTCGTTAAAGTCGGTGCTTTTTTTTGCCTTTGTTACAAGCTCTATGTATTCGGAATTTTCCCAGCCAATCGGAACAATTTTATTCCCGGGCAAAAATAAATCCAAATATCTTGCAGGGGTGTCAATTCCGCCTGCCCAAGATTTAAAGCCGATTTGGTATTCCAAACTTCGGTTTCGCTTTTTAAAAACGGTTCTTTCCACCCTGTCCAAAATAATATTTACACCGAGTTTTTTTTGTAAGGTTTGCTGTAAGTATTCGTCAAATTTGGATCTTTCGTTAGAGGGGTAAATTATGCTGATTGTAATTTTGCTTGTATCTTCCGATAAGCCTAATTCTTTTAAGCCTTCAATAAAAAGCTCTTTGGGATTCGGATTGGATTGAATAAGTTTTTTTATAGGCTCTCCTGCAAGGCTTCTGTAATTTTTGCCTTCCAGATTAGTCGAGATGGAAACAAAGCCGTAAGCCGGTTTGTAAATTCCGTCAAAAAGATCATTGCTTATTTCTTCCCTGTCTAAACTTATACTTACTGCCTGTCTGATTTTTTTATTTGAAAAAAGTTCATCTCGGGTATTTATAAACATATATTGAACACGGCTGTCCAACCCGTTAATTAAATTAAACTTATCTTCTTTTTTTAATCGGTTAATCCATTCAATTGAGGTAGCCTTTGCAATATCGATACTGCCGGTTAAAAGCTCTCCCAGCATTGCATCCTGTTCATTTATAATTTTAAAATTAAGCTCGTCTAGTTTTACTTCTTTGGCATTCCAAAAGTATTCGTTTTTAACAAGTTCGATTTTGCTGTTATGTGTCCAGCTTTTAACTTTAAAAGGTCCGCTGCAAATAATTTTTTCCGCATCGCTGCCATAGCCTTCCTTAAATTGGTTAATTATATCTTCCCGTTGCGGCGGTATTTTTGCTGCAAATTCGTCCAAGTTTTTAATCGGATCTTCGGTAAGAATTTTAAGCGTTTTTTCATCGACCGCAATAATTCCCAGCTCATTATAATCCGCAGCATCTTTCAAAATTGCTTTTGCATTTTTTATGTAATCATAATACATAGCCATCGGCGAAGCGGATTCTTTATTAAAGATTCTTTTAATGCTGTAAACGAAATCATCGGCTGTAATTTTTTTACCGTCAGACCAATAAGCATCCCGTAAATTAAAAACCCATTCCGTAAAATCTTCGTTATGCCGCCACGATTCCGCTATGCCCGGCAGAATGTGTTGCGTACCGTCAATTTCGGTTTCAATATTGCTCAAATTCTCGTTTATATAATCGAGAATCACAAACGAATATCTGTCAGAAGCCTTTGCTGCATCCAGAATACTCGGTTCAGCTCCAAGAGCTGCCGTAACAATTTGTTTTTCCTGTGTATTATTTCCTGTTACATTTTTGTTACAAGAAAGAATTCCAAAAAAACAAAGACCTAAAAAAATAAAGTGTTTAGTTTTCATGCGGCGGAGTATAGCAAAATTTTTTTTCATATTCAAGTAGTTATTTTAAAATTACCCAAGTAGAACCCGTGCTTCCTTCCGTTCTTTTGGAATGTCCGCTTTCTCCTGCTAGTTTTTGTTGCTCTAAATATCTTTTTACGAATTTTTTTAAAATCGGTTCTTCTTTTGAATGAATCCCCTTTCCGTGTACTATTAAAATTTTTTTTAGCCCCTGTCGTTTGCTGTTTTCAAAAAAAATATCCAATGCTCTTGTTGCTTCGGATATGGTCATACCATGCAGGTCAATTTTTGCTTGAGGGGGCATATCCAAAACTTGCTTTCTTAATATAGCGTTTTTTAGATTTTGGTTTTCATAATTTTCTTTATTGTCTTTTTTATTTTGTATAATTTCTTCATTTATATCGTATTTTTCCAAAGCTATTTCCATTATATTTTTTCTTGGAGTTTTCTTTTCTTTTTTTGTATTCTTTTCGGAAGAGGTCTTTTTTTTACCTTCCCATTCGTCTAATATATCTCCAAATTCTCTTTTCTTTTGTGTTTTCATTTTAATCACAAAGCAAAAAATTTTCTTTTTTTTGCCAGCCTCCTGTTCCGTCTGTTTTTTCAATAAATATCCAATTATTGGTTTGCTGTTTTATAATAATTGTTTCCCCTATATTGATATATGCCAAAACAGTTCCTGTTTCTTCCGGGATATGATAAATATAATATGAACTGTTTTTATCTTTTGGAATATAAATTGCGGTTTTATATTTATCCTGTTTAAAAAAATAAGAATAAAGACTAATATAAATTATAGCCGGAATAACAAAAAGAAAAATTAAAAAACTAATTGCTTTTATTTTTTTCTTGCTGTTTAAAATAAATATAAACCCAATAACAAATATAAAAATAAATATAAGACAAATACTTGTTTTTTTTATTATATAAGAATGAACGGGGAACGAGTTATAAATTTGCAATTGTTTTTCTAAATCAATTCTTTTTTTTCTATTTTTAGAATAGATTTTTTTAGCTTCTTCCAATCGTAATTGAGCAATTTGTAAGGCTATTTCTTTTTTTTCTTCAAAATTAAAAAAGGGATTTTCTAATTCGGGGTTTTTATTTTTCCTGTTTAAAAGAGCTTTTTTCAATGTTTCGTTGGCTATTTTTTCTTCTTCTAAAATTTTATTGTCTTCCTCACAAAACAGCAATTGAGAAAATAATAAAAAACCGATAGCTAATAATCGTTTAAATGTTTTTCTTGATTTTTGTTGTTTTCTTCGTTTTCGCTGTTCCACTTTTCTTTCTCCTTTCTTCTTATTAAATCTATGATGGCAGGATTTATTTTATTATTTTTTTGTATTCCCTTTGTTTTACTTGTAGTTTGTTGTGATTCTTGTGAATCAAGATATTTTTTACTAAGCTCATAGTTTATTTTTGCATCCAAACTGTTTGGATTATATTCAATTGATTTTTTAAAGAAAACAGCGGCAGCTTTATAATCTTGTTTTTTAAATGCAACTATTCCTTGTTGATAAAAAACGCAACTTTTTAAATATTTATCTTTTGTGTTTTCTATTTTTTCTAATTTTATATTTGCAGATAGATCTTCATTTTGCATTAAATATGTTGATGCAATATTAAAATTACAATAATTTTTGTATTCGCTTGTTTTTAATTTTTCACTTTCTTCCAGTGCATTGTAAAAATGGCCGGCAGCTCTTGCCCAATTGTTTTGCTGCCATGATAAATATCCAAATAAAGAGTATCCTTGTGTTTTATTTTCAATATTGCAGGCAAAAAAACTTATACTTAAAAAAGCACAAAATAAAATTTTAATTTTTTTTATCATAAAAAGATATTACTCCTATTGCTATAAAAATAAATGAAACTAACAGCATTTCAAAATTTCTTTTTACCGGTTCTTGAATATAAACCATTTTTTCTTCGTTTTTATCTTGGGCATCAATTTTTTCAAGGACAGTATCTATCGAAGCAAAACTACAGGCATTTACATATATGGAATTTTCTCCTGCCTTTGCGGTAAGGTCTTTTAATTTTTTTTCTTCCAATTTTGATTTTTTTAAAATTTTCTCTCCGCCTTCATTTATAATTGAAACCTCACCGCCTTCATCAGTTCCAAAGCCTACTATTATTAAAACTATATTTGTTTTTTTTATTAAATTTATTGCATTTAAAAGTTTCCCCTTTGTTTCGCCTCCGTCGGTGCATAGTATTATTATTTTTGAACTACTATGATTTTCTGCAAAAGCATTTATGGCTCTTGTAATTCCTGCTTCTAAATTAGTACCGTCGGAAGAAAGCATATTAGGTGATAAGGAGTCTATTGTAGAAATTAAAGCGTTTTTTTCAAAACTTAAAGGGATCGTTAAAACGCCGTCTCCTTTTGCTATAACCAATCCGCATAAACTTTTTTGTAATTTGTTTATCAATATTTTTAAAAATTGTTTTTGAACAATCAATCGATTTGGAAGAATATCCGAGATTGTCATACTTCTTGATATATCGGAAACAAAAATTACAGACGACCCTCTTTGTCTTATTGAAATGGGTTTGGAGCCCCATAATGGACATGCCATTGATAAACTTAAAAAAATCCAACTTAAACAAAAAAACAACATTCTAATATTGGATTTTATTAAAATTCTTTTTGCATTTGGAAAATTTTTATATTCTTTTTTAAACTTTTTTAAATTTTTTAATTTAAAAAGAATAATCGGTATCAAAATAAGAATTAAAAAAAGATAATTATAGTTTTCAAATTTTATCATAATATTATCCTCATAATTATTCTTTTAAGTATCCATGCAATTCCAAAGCATAATATTGTGATATTTAAAAAATATCTGTATAATTTTTTTTCGACGGTTCTGTTAAAATTAGATTGTGTTGCCGGAACTTCCTTTGAAATTGAACTGAAAATTCCTTCCAAGGCTTCAATGGAATTTGCCGAAGTATATTTACCGTTTCCGTAATTGGCAATTGCTTTTAATTCTTGCGTGTTAAATTTAGACGGCAGTGTTCCTGAATATACTTTCCCGGTTTTTTTGTCCGTATATTCTATGTCGGCATAACCGGTGGAACCGATTCCAATTACAAAAAAATGAATATTTTTTTGTATTAAAATTTCAGTTGCAGTTTTAATACTTATTTCACCGGTATTATTTTCTCCATCGGTTAATAAAATTATATGGGATGAGCGGTCTTTTTCTTGATTGCTGTATAGTGCGGAGACTGCTATCCCCATTCCCAAGGCAGTACCTTCTCCCAATTCGCCAATGCTTAAAGAATCCAGCCGGGATAAAAAAACTTGATGATCAATTGTCGGTGGAATAATTAGGGCTGCAGAGCTTGCCAGGGCGGAAATCCCGAAGGAATCTCCCGGATATTTTGCTACAAATTTTCGGATAATTTTTTTTGCATTATCCAGCCTTGTTTCTCCGTCAATATCTTTTGCAGCCATTGAAGGGCTTATATCTATTAAAAACATTATGGAATTTCCGGAACCCGAATAAATCGGCTCCGTTTTAAAAACTACGGGCTCTGCCAATGCAAGATTCATAGTAATAATACCTAAGAGAAAAAATATATTAAATACAATATTAGATAGTTTTATAAAAAAATTATTTTTAGGCGGAACACCTTTCCAGTTTAGCAAATTTAAATTTAGTGTAGGTGTAATAATCTTAT
>PDWJ01003992.1_pt1 | contig 13431 bp, 15 predicted proteins | sample 1430881 | NCBI WGS metagenome assembly PDWJ01 (sample SAMN01162460, study PRJNA174530) | Oral metagenome, whole genome shotgun sequencing project. | biome: Marine environment; feature: Marine mammal; material: Swab sample of the gingival sulcus; isolation source: swab sample of gingival sulcus... | reverse complement strand
AAACAAAATGCAATAGTATTTATTAATATCATATAGATAAGCATAATTAATGTAATACTAATGTTCGTTTTTTCTTTAATTAAAGTTTTAATCATTTTTATAGTATTTATAAAAACCTTGTTGCTCCTTTAAACTCTCCTTTACTGTCTTAAAAAAGTAAAATTAGCACTGTTATCTGTTAACGGAGCTTCCACAGCATCAATTTTGCATGTAAGATTAGATTTGAGCTTACAATTGTTATTCTTTGTTTGGCATGCATTTTCGCCTCCTGAATTACAAACATCGTAGATTCAAACATCAAAAATAACACATTTTTGCTCACCCGGATGCCTTTATTAAACAAACTAAATTAAAAGGAATTTTGTGAATAAAAACCTCTCTATTGCGAGGCTTCTTCATTCTCTTTCTTAATCCATTTATCTAAAGGAACTTGATATTCTTCATAAGCCAAGTCTTTACAGGTATCAATATCATTTTGCAGAAAATCTCTGACACAGATACCATCCTCATAAACATAGAGATAAGCCCCAACTTCAGGATAATCTTCCTCTATTTTAAGAACTAAATTATTATGTGCTGCTTCAAAAATTTTAAACTCCATCTTGCTTATTGTTTCGGGCAAATTCTGTGCGTACCGGGAATGGCACCCTTCCATTTACCGTTTTTAAAGATTTCTAAATGGATATGAGGTGCATCTCCATGAAGTTTTTAACCCGAATTTGCCCTTAATTGTAAATTATTAATGTTTCAAAATAACTTATAACATTGTTTTTGTCATCAAAGATAAACAACATACGTAGCCCTCTATTAAAAGGCTTGTTGTCAATATAACTTTCTCTTGATAGAATTTCTTTATCTACATCTAAACTTTTCTTTTTTAAAAATCTTTTACGGTTAAGCTTATAATGATTTTTGGAAATTAATGTTTTACATGGCAAAATTTCTGCAATCAGAGTATTTTTAATTGGTTTTGAAAAGTACAATATCATAAAAGACCCTGTATCCGGAGAAAGATTTGTTAAACTTCTGTTTTCATATTTTTCAAATTTATAAGTATTGTCAAATGCCTCAAGCTTAACGTTAATATCTGTCGTTGAGATTTTATACATTAAAGGTTGGATACTAATAAAATTTATCTCAGGTGATACTTTAAATGTTGTTATAGGTTTATATTTTTCATTCTTTTGGTGATTATCAGAACAGCGAATATTATATTTTTCACATAAATTAATAGAATCTCTTATAAATTGAGCTGCTTTTTTGTATTTAATGTTGATATCTTGAGAATACAGATTAACATTAATTAAAAGGAAGGTGGATATTAGAAAATTTTTCATTACTAAAAAGGTCTTAATTTAAACCGCATTTCGGGACTTTTGCAAAAGTAAAATCAAAACGCTAACTTTATAGAAGTTTCAAAAGTCGGAAGACCGAAGTCGGAAACTTGTGTCTTGTTTGCTATTTTCATGATTTTTGGCAAATTGCAAATTCCCTCTAGGAGAAGCGGGTGCAGGGAGATTGATTTTTTGAAAAAAATAAAATTCAACACATTAATAACTTACAAATTTAGTTAGATGGGATTTTGAGACTTTTGCAAAAAGAGATATATCTTTCATTTTTATTTAAATATTTCATTTACTCCGCCTGCAAGGACAGAATTACCCTCTGTTGAAATATCAAAAGAAACAGGTTCTTCGTTGTCAATAGCTTTCATTAACATTTTACAAGCTTTTCTCCCTGTTCCGGTCTTATTTACTATGGCATTGTTCAAATACATATTTGATTGATTATCTTTGCAAATTTAAGTATTTTTGATTTTTTTGTTTGCCGGTGCTCGCAGTTTTTGCAGATATTAATACCGGGACAAGCATATACCCTCTAAAATAAAACTGCACTAATTGTGCAGGGAAATATAAATCCTCACAACCTAATAAGTTGCACTTTTAAAAGCACTTCTTAGGAAAAAACAACAGGACGAAATAGAGAAACTACCACATAATCAACCAGTAAAATATTATATTTTCTTTTTCACTGATACCAATGCCTCTAGACATACCGTTTTTCCATTCGTCAGGCAAATAATTTCTAAAATACATTTTGTGATTGATAAAGGTTTGATGGCTTAATTCTACTATATAATATTTTATATCTTTAGGTATTTCATCAAATGAAAAAATAAAATCATATTCAGGTACCGGAATATAGCTTATACAATTTCCCAAACCTCTTTTGTCAAATCCATATGTATACTTATTCGCATAAATACGAATGATACAGCTGTCTTTTGCAGGTGTAAGATTTTTAAATTTCTCTTTTTCTTCTTTCGAGATTCTTTTTTTTAGATGAAGATGTAAAAAGTCTTTTGGTTGATCTCTGTAACTTGAACTATATGATATGAAATTTGTGTCTATTTGTTTCGGAAAGTGCGCTGTTAAACTGTCCGGAAATTCATTTTTCCAAAGCGTATAATTTTTATTCATCTTTTGAAGATCCAATTTATATATGTTCTCTTGGCTGTCAGAACAGCTGTAAGAAAAGAAAAGAGTTAGTATCGTAAATAATCTTAATAATTTATCCATCTGTGTTTATTTATAAATTTGATATAATAGCTTGATATATTTGTTTAATAGTATGGTTTATTGTATTTATGTTGTTATAGTCTAAGGACTTATTTGTTGGCGCGACCGGGTTATTGTATGATGTTCTTGTTTCTGTACTTCTTATTATTTTGGGGATAGACCACCAAGGTGCTATGTCTTTTATTTTTTCTGTTTTTTACTCTGTTAATCACAAGAACTAGACCTACCTTCAAAAACAAATTTATTATTAATATACCAATAATTCCAGTAAGTGTAGGAATCGTCAAGAATATAATACAATGTTAGTGTATCCCCTTTTTGATAAGATTTATCATATTTTATGTATTTAAACTTTTTGGTTTTTTCTGTTCTTTTAAAAAATTTATCAGATGCAGGGTTGTATATTATAAATAAGTGATTTTCATAATATAAACACCCATAAATTGGTTCAAAATAATCTAGTGCTTCATTGATATTATTTGAAGAACCTATTTGCAATTCATAAACTTCTTTGATAACCCTAACATCAACGGTAAAAAATAATGAGTCATTATAATAATCGCAACTCTTTTCAAAATTTACTACACTATCAAGAACAGAATTTAAACATGTATCTGTAATTAATAAAATTGGTAATTTACTAGTTTTTACAACGTGCTGAGAAAAAACAGAACAACTATAAAACCAAAATATTGAAAAAAGATAAATTATTTTCATTTTGTTGTGTCTTTTTTGGAGCTTATAATAACTTCAGGGAAACTAAATATTCTTGGGTCAATTATTAATCCGTTTTTATCATATTGAAAGTATTTGCCTTTATATAGTTTTGATAGCTTATTGCGCTTTGTCTCATGCCAAAGGGGTAGTAGCTGTATGATATTGCTTTTATTAAAAACATACTTTGGCAAATATATAAAAAACAATATATTTTAAATTTATATTAATTGTTATTTTTAATTGAAGTTGGATGTAGGTTAAGGAAATGTTTTTCTGATTTTTTATAAATATCCACTGTAAACAAGTTCTAAACTGTCTTTACTGTGGACTTTATATTTACGCCCATTGGGTTCATAAATATCATTTGCCCATTCTGAATTTTCATCAATAAATCCATCCGGCTTTCCTTTTTTTAATTTAGTTATATCAACTAACCCTTTATTGCATTCGCTTTCAGGCTTATAAAAAGCTATCATTTTGTCATTTATAATTATGTATCCAACTAAGTGGTGACTATCATAAAAATGTGCCGTACTCATTGTAATATAACAACCGTCTACTTTCTCACTGAAAAACACTATGTAAATATTGATATTATATTCATCCTCCTTATCTACACTATCATTATAAACAATTAAACTTTTAAGCTCATTAAGCAAAGTCGGGCATATAGCACTTGTATTATTTCCCTTTATCATTTCTTTTTGCTTTATATTAATGCTAGTTTTTCTTTCATCGGAAGTTTTATTATTACAACCAATAAGAAAACAACCAAAAATTAATGATATATATACTATTTTCTTCATAATTCTAAAAGCCCGTAGATTCAAGCATCAAATGCAACAAGTTAAAAAAAACATTTTTTGGATTATCAAACTCTAAGTTTTTCCTTGCCCTTCTGTTAATTTTATATTGTACTTGTTTAATAAATTCATCGTCAAATTTACTAAAATTACTTTGTTTATGATACACGTAATGTTTTGGAAGTATAGTATTCATTCCTGCATTTTGGAAGCGCCTGTATCTATTTGCTATAATTGCCATATCGCCGGAATAATAGGCTCCGTAGCCTGATGCTCCTTTGGTTCCTTCCCAAGTAGCATCACCGGGATGAACGAGTATATTGAATATCATATTAACCCGGTTATACTTGTTGCTAAAAAAACACTCGGGCGGATGACTTTTCCAATTCTATTCGATTTTTCTAATATATATAATTCGCTCATTTTTTGTGAATACTTTATTGTTATCATTCAAAAGGTAAAAATAATCACAATCTTTTGGCACAGATGAATTAATTATATTATTCCCTTTGGCTTTGATATAATTACCATCTAATTCTATTTTAAGAGTAGGATTGTTGCTGTCTGCAATTGTATTAATAAGATTATCTTCTTTAATCTCAATGTCCAAAACCCCATCTTTGTTGACTATTATTTTAAATTGTGACTTTAATATTAAAATAGTGTCAGTCATAACCTTTTTGACCACTTGATTTGTTTGTGATGTTGTACTGTTTTTATTCTGACCACTACAACTATTTAGGGTCATAATAGCCAGACTCATCAATATTAATGCCCTGAACTGCTCCATAACTTGGTATTTTCATTTATAAATCTGAAAGTTTCATTACTTCCGGTTTGATTGACCAACCATTTTTAGTATATACATAAGTTGTTCCATTTCTACTTTTTCCGTAAAATACAGCACCGTGTTGTACATTGTTTTCTTTATCAGCAAATCTAAGTACAGTTTTTCCAAATTGTGCATTTGCCCCCGTAGTTGCAGTATAACCACTTGTTAAGTTTGCATCAAAAATACTACTTTCATATATTCCTACACCTACTTCAATTTTATTTCCTTGACTTCCTGCACAAGCAGAATCCCAGCAATTATATTTATCTTCGGCTGTTGGCTCTGCCCCTTTTGCTTTCCCGGTAGTTTTGTAATTTAAAAATGCATCTGTGTCAAAGTCTCTTGTTGAGTTTTTTATAGACTCTGTAAACACATTATCCAATTTTACTTTATCTCCAACTTTCAGGTTTAATACATCCAAGTTCCCTTTTTTTGAAGTTGTATATACTTGGTCTTTTATTTGCTTTAAAGCTTCAGAATAAGATATACCTTGATAGTCAGCCAACGTTTGTGCATTATCACCGGCTTCCGCAATTAAATTTTCTTCCTTGTCAGGTTCCCGATCCAACATTCCGTCATGGTCAATTCGATTAATGGAGTATATTGGTAAGGAGCTAACCAACTTCTTGATTCCGCCATCGGATCCGGCACATGCCACCTCCCCAACTCCACATCATAAAACCTTGTTCCATAATCAAACCAAATCAAAATCCGTTTGCAGTTCTTTGCCGTTGTAAAGGCAGTTCTCGGGTTCTTCTTGCAGGAGTTCAAGAAGATTATCATCTTTGGTTCGAAAACTTACGGCTTAATGGACATTTTTAATGGTAAAATCTTCTGTATCCCTTGTTATTATTACTTTTACATCAAACGAAAGGTAATGAATAAAAAATGCTTACCGGAGCTAATTCTTAACCGCAAAAAGCACAATGGCAAATTCCCTCTTGGAGAAGCGGGTGCAGGGAGATTGATTTTTCAAAACCCTAAACCCCTATATATTAGTAGTTTGCGGATTTAGTTAGATGAGATTATTCATCAATCTTTACATTCATTAAAAAAATATCTCGAAATTCGGTTTATTTCTTTGATTGTCTGAACAAAAAGTCTTTTTCTTTTTTGCTTAAACTGTCGTAGCCCGACTTTTTAATTTTCTCCAATATTCTGTCGGTTTCTTTTTCTTTTGATTTTTTTTCAGCATTATATTCCCAATCGGTTTTGGCTTTGGTGCGTCCTTTTTTTCTTTTGTTTTTTGTCGAGGTTTTTGAACCGGAAGAAAACAAGGCAAAAAAATTGTTTAAGAAATTATTAAACAATCGGGTAATATCTTTTCCGTTTTTCATTTGATAGCCAAACCACAAACCGAGCAATGCGCCGCCAATGTGGGCAATATGTGCCACCCCGCCCGCAACGGCTACGCCGCTTTTTAAATTGCTCAATAAGCCGATAATATCTAATGCAAAAGCAAAAATTCCGAGATATTTAATTTTTACGGAACCTATAAAAATTAAAGGAATTTCATAATCCGGTTTGTAGGCAACAACGGCAAAAACAACCGACATCACGGCTGCCGATGCTCCCAAAACAGATGCTGCCCGGTGTTCCGGCAAGAGAAAATTAATACCGATATGAAAAAGTGCTCCGACAAATCCTCCCAGCAAATACACGGCGGTCAGTTGTTTTTCATTAAAAAAGAGCAAAAACAATTTTCCGAACCACCACAGCCAAAGCATATTCATGATTAAATGCCAAACGCCCTCATGAACAAACATATAGCTTAGTATTGTCCAAGGTCTGCGAATTAAAAACTCAAAACTTCCCGGAACAATTATGTAGGCAAGTATGCCGGGGAAAAAAAGCGTTAAAACAAATACAAGAATAAAAACTCCGACATTGATAAACAATAGTTTTGTTAATATCGAACCGTTTTGAAAACTTGTTTTTAAATTATCTAAAAAGCTGTTCATTCTTTCCTTTTTTTAATAGTGATTGTAATAGCCCTTGCCGGAATTTTTGTTCCATAGTTTTATCAGGATAAAACCGAATAGCATGCCGCCCAAATGAGCAAAATGCGCAATATTGTCTCCGGCAGCATTGTTTAAACCCAAGACGAGTTCCAAAACGCCATATCCGATAACAAAATATTTTGCTTTTATGGGAATTGGTATAAACATCAAATAAAGCTCGGAGTTCGGAAACATCATTCCAAAAGCCAACAACAAACCGAAAACGGCACCGGAAGCACCTACGCTGGGCATATGTAAGAGAGCATTGAGTTGTCCTAAATCTGCATCAACATAGTTTTTATGCCTTGCCAACACATCAGCACCCTCTGTTAATACACGTTGGATTATCTCCGGAGGCATCTCGGAAATAAGGCTTGTATATCGTAAATACATAACCAAAGAATGCAGCACAACCGAACCAAAGCCGGTAACAAAATAATAGATAAAAAACTTTTTGCTTCCCCAAATGCGTTCTATTACTTGCCCAAACAGCCATAAAGCATACATATTAAAAAAGATGTGCATAAATCCGCCGTGCATAAACATATGGGTAACAATTTGATAGGGTTTAAAAAGTTCAGATTTTAAAAAATACAAACCCAGTACTCTTGTCAAGTCTATATGAGCGGTTTGTTGAACAATGAAAGTTAAAATAAACATGCCGACATTTATTAAGAGCAAGGTTCTTACCGCCGGCGGAATATTTGCCAAAAAGTTTTGTCTTTGATACATATTCTTTTCTTAATTTTTTTTTTGCAATATTAGTAAAATTTTACGGATTTTCATTTTAAGTGCTCAATATCAAATATATTTCCTATATTTGTTAAAATTTCATTTTATAAAATTATGAGTTCCGCAAAACAAAGCAATCCGGTTTGGCGCGTCAGAGGTGCCTATTTTTTGTCTGTCGTAAGTATTACAATGGTGTTGATAATGCTGGGTTTTATTGCATTGATGCTTTTAAATGCCAAAAAACTGTCGGATTATGCCAAAAAGAATATCGGTTTTACCGTTTTTATTCAAAATAATACCAAGGCTTCTGAAATTAACCGTTTGGAAAATGCTTTGGATATTGCCGAATACAGTGTTTCGGCAGAGTTTGTTTCAAAGGAACAAGCCGCTCTGGAAATGAAAGAAGAATTGGGAAAAGATTTTACAAAGGCACTTGGCTACAATTCTTTACCAAATTCAATTGAAGTAAAATTAAAGCCGGAATATACCTCCGAAGACAGCATTGCCGTAATCAAAGAACGCTTGATGCGTTTTAAATTTATCAAAGACATTTATTATCAAAAATCTTTGGTTGCTTTTATCAACACAAATATAAAAAAGATGAGTGTGGTGGGTTTAATTATTTCCATATTTTTTCTGATGATTACCGTCAGTTTGATTAATAACACCATTCGTTTGTCGATTTTCTCCAAACGATTGCTAATCAGAACAGCTCAATTAGTGGGTGCGACAAAAACTTTTATAAGACGCCCTTTTATTGTACGAAGCATTTTTTCCGGGATTATCAGCGCTGCCATATCTTCTTTGATTATAACTTTAATTGTTTTGCTTTTAAGGGATAATTTTGCCAATATCATAAATGTGGAAGGCATCCTTGAAATTGATATTTTTATTTTTGCATTCGGTATATTGATAACGGCAATTTCCGGAAGGTTTGCTGTTGATAAATACTTGAAACTAAAAACCGATGATTTGCATTTTGAGCATTAATAAGAAACTTTTAATTTAAGTATAAATTACTAATATAAAGTGTAAAATATAGTTTATCGAAAGCTTTACTTAATCTTGCCGGCACCAATGTCAAAACAAGAGCTTTTGTTAATTTGCAATAAATAATTTGGGTTTTGTTTTTTTGATATAATATCCTAATATAAAGATTAAAACATAGCTTATCAGAAGCTTTACTTAACATGCGTTTTGAGGCTTTTCTATTCGGAAGTCCAAAGTCGGAATTTTCCAAAAAGTAATAAATTACCGGAAACATTTTAACTCATCATTCACCCTTAAATCAATGTGCCTCTAACCAATTTTTGCCGGAGTTTCCGTCAACAATTAAATCAACGGAAAGCTGCATTGCATTTTCCATTTCATTAAAAATAATTTGCTTTGTTTGTTCCAGCTCACTTTTCGGAATGTCAAAAACCAACTCGTCATGCACTTGTAAAATCATTTTAGCCTTTAAACCGGCTTCTTTTATTTTATGAAAACAGCGTATCATCGCAATTTTAATGATGTCGGCAGCCGTTCCCTGAATGGGTGCATTAATGGCATTTCGTTCGTCATTGCTTCGCAAGAGCGAATTTCGCGAGTTTATATTAAGCAATTGTCGTTTTCTTCCGGACAAGGTGGTAACATATTCTTGTTTTCGGGCAATTTCTGTTATTTCATCCATATATTTTTTAACCTCCGGATAGGTGGCAAAATATCCGTTGATAAGCTCTTTTGCTTCTGTTCTCGAAATATCCAGATTTCGAGAAAGCCCAAAAGCTGAAATGCGGTATATAATTCCGAAATTTGCAGATTTTGCTTTACTGCGCATATCTTTGCTTACCTCTTCTGAGGAAACATTAAAAATCTTTGCCGCTGTTGCGGTATGGATGTCTTCTTTGTTTTTAAAGGCTGCAAGCATATTTTTATCTTTGCTCAAATGTGCCATAATACGCAGCTCTATTTGAGAATAGTCGGCGGCAAAAAGAATATGGTTTTCGTCGGAGGGAATAAATGCTTTTCTGATTTTTTTCCCGTCTTCGGTGCGTATCGGAATATTTTGCAAATTGGGGTCTGTTGAGCTTAGCCGTCCGGTTGAAGTAACCGCCTGATTGTAGGAGGTGTGTATTTTCCCTGTTTGGGGATTAATTAATTCCGGAAGCGCTTTCACATAGGTTGAAAGAAGTTTGGAATAGCCCCTGTAATCAAGGATAAGTTCAATTATTTTGTGTTTTCCTTTGAGCTTTTGAAGCTCTTGTTCGCCGGTTGCATACTGTCCGGTTTTGGTTTTTTTGGGCTTATCGGATATTTTCATTTCTTCAAACAAGACAAGTCCCAATTGTTTGGGTGAAGAAATATTGAATTTTAAGCCGGCAACTTTGTATATTTCTTGTTCCGTTGCTTCAATTTTTTTGGTTAAATCTATTTCGTATTCAGCCAATTGTTCGCGGCTGATTTTCACACCGTTTCGCTCCATATCTGCCAAGACATAAACCAAAGGAAACTCCACTTCTTCGGCAAGTTTTTGCAATGCTTTGTTTTTTGCCAATTCTTTTTCCAAAAGCTGTTTCAGCTGCAAGGTTATGTCGGCATCTTCTCCGGCATATTCTTTAATTTCTTCCACCGCAACATTGCGCATGGAGCCTTGATTTTTGCCTTTTTTACCGATAAGCGTTTCAATGGAAACCGGATTGTAGTTCAAGTAGGTCTGAGCCAGAACAGTCATATTATGCCTTTTTGAGGGTGCCAGCAAATAATGGGCAAGCATGGTATCAAACAGCTTTCCTTGAACCTGAATGCCATAGCCGGCAAGCACAATAATGTCATACTTTATGTTTTGACCGATTTTCTTTATGTTCGGGTTTTCCAGAAGGGGCTTAAAAAACTGCAACAGTTTTATTGCGGCAGCCCTTTCTTCCGGCAGGGCAAGGTAATAGGCTTCATAAGGTCGTAATGAAAAAGAAATTCCGACCAATTCGGCATTGTGCGGATTAATGCCGGAGGTTTCCGTATCAAAACAAAATTCGGTGCATTTTTCCAATTTGGCAAGCAGTTGTTCAATTTCAGCCTCATCTTCCAAAAGAATGTAATTATGTTCCGAATTCGTAATGTTTTTATAATCCGGCGTATAAGCCTCCTCTTGTTCTTTTGTTTCGCTTGTTTTTTGAACCGTGTCGCCAAAAAGACTGCCTTGTGAGGCTTCTTGCTTGCCCGGTATTATTCGCTTTGCGAGAGCGTTAAATTCAAGATTTTTAAAAAGCTCTTCCAGTTTTTTGTAATCCGGCGCTGTTCTTTCCAACTCTTTTTCATTAAGCGCAACCGGAACATCGGTGGCTATCGTAACCAACTTTTTGGAAAGTATTACGGTGTCTTTGCTGTTTTCGACATTTTCTTTTTGTTTTCCTTTCAATTCATGCAGATGCGCATATAAACCCTCGATATTTTTATATTTTTGAATAAGCTTTACGGATGTTTTTTCGCCCACGCCGGGGATGCCGGGCACATTGTCAGCCGTATCGCCCCATACCGCCAAAATATCAATGACTTGTTCGGGCGAATCAATGCCGTATTTATCGCAAATTTCTTTTTCTCCGAGTACTTCGGCTTCATTGCCTCTTCTTTTGGGCTTATACATGAAAATTTTATCGGAAACAAGCTGCCCGAAATCTTTGTCGGGCGTCATCATATAGGTAAAGAAACCGTTTTTTTCGGCTTTTTTGGCAAGCGTTCCTATGGTGTCGTCCGCTTCATAGCCCTCAATTTCATAAATGGGGATATTAAAGGCTTTGATAATGTCTTTGATATACGGAACCGATTTTATTATATCTTCCGGAGTGGCATCTCTGTTGGCTTTATATTCCGGAAACATTTCTTTGCGAAAACTTCCGGCAGGAGGGTCAAAAACAACCGCAATGTGCGAGGGCTTTTCTTTTTTGAGAATTTCGTCGAGGGTGTTTGTAAAGCCCAATATGGCAGAAGTGTTCAATCCGGTGGAGTTATATCTCGGATTTTTTATAAAAGCATAGTATGCCCTGAATATCAAAGCATAGGCATCCAAAAGGAAAAGTTTTTTTTCGGGTGTCGGCATAATTACTTGTTATCTGAGGCATACCACTCGGCATACGATGTTTCGGTTTCGTATAGTTTTATTGAAAATAAGCGGACATCACTCGGCAGTTCTTTGGATATTATTTCGGCAAAATGAGCAACCATATTTTCGCAAGTAGGTTGATAATCGGTTGTTATAAATCGCTCAAACATTTCCGGTGTGTTTATGAAATTTTGATAGGGTGCTTTTTTGTTTATGATAACCGCATGGTCAAAAACATCAACAATATTTGTTTTAACAATCCTTTTTAAATCGCCAAAATCGATGACCATTCCGTTTTTAACGTCTTTTTCGTTTGTAATAGGACTGCCGATAACGCTCACAAAAAGTTTGTATGTGTGTCCGTGGATATTTTTACATTTTCCGTTGTAGTTCCAAAGTGCATGTGCCGCTTCAAAATTAAATTGTTTGCTTACTCTTATTTTTGTCATTGTGTATATTTTTCTCGCAAATATACATGATAATTTTCAATTCGCATACAGAGTGCTGAAAATTGAAAAGCTCGAAATGCTGCTTAATTGTTTTTTCTGTTAAAGTTTTTGCGGTTTTTGGCTTTTGGTTCTTGAAGCTACGAAACAAACTTTGGGAATCGAATATTTGTTTTTTAATTCTGTCAACTACTTTTGGTCATATTGCCATTTTTAACTTAATGACATTGAACTCGCACTAATGGTGTTTTTTATTAATCAATTATTTGAGTGTTAAGTATAAAGAAGACTATCCCACTGTATAATATTATCTGTGTAAGATACCATTTAAAATTAAGAAGTTTTCTTTTCTTAAAAAGCAGAAAGAGACCTAAAGTAAAAGTTATTATAACCATTAAATAAACAAATACCAAAGCTATTGGAAAAACTTTATACATCATCATACATAAAAATGGCACGTTTTCATGTATATTATAAGTTTTTCCATTATGAATATCAGTAGGAGAATAGGTTGGAAAAGATACTTCTTCTTGATAGTTTGGTAAATATCGAACATATGTTATTTCATAAAAGAAATTATCGTAACTCCATATATACAGAGACAAGACAAAAGTAACTATAATTAAAATATTGTAAATTTTCATAATTATTATTTATTTAATCATAAGAGAAAGCTTAAATAATGTATCCCATTTAGGTCTAAGTTCTTTTAATGTCATCCCACCATATTTATAATTAGGGTATATTAATTGTTGTGCTTTTAATGCTATTTCATCAGCTGTTGAGAAAGTTAAACGAATATCACCCCCTGATTTTATATATGCATTAGGGCTAAAACCATATTTCCCGGGAATTTTAAATACATGACTTGTATGTTTTGAAGTTGCTACACCATCAACGGGGTCTTGTATATCCCTGTACTAATATAATCTTCATGCGTCTCATTGTTTATTTGTATTGATTTCACCAAAAATATCTTTCTTTAATTGATCTTCGGGTAACAGCTAATCAAAAAAATTGTTCGTACTGTCCGGTTTTGGACTAAATTTTTTGAAATGATATAAATCATCTACTTCTTTAATTATTTTTTTCCCGCTATCTCTGTACCTCCTGATTATTCGAAATGTAGTATCATTCAGTATTGCTCCTTCTCTTATAACGGCAGGCAAATATCCGGGTCCTGAAGGCGGTTCATATTTTTCAATCCTTATGGAATCATTTTCTATAACAAACAAGCCCCAAGA
>PDWJ01006023.1_pt1 | contig 13441 bp, 12 predicted proteins | sample 1430881 | NCBI WGS metagenome assembly PDWJ01 (sample SAMN01162460, study PRJNA174530) | Oral metagenome, whole genome shotgun sequencing project. | biome: Marine environment; feature: Marine mammal; material: Swab sample of the gingival sulcus; isolation source: swab sample of gingival sulcus... | reverse complement strand
AGAAGTTACAATGGGATAGTTTTAAAGATGTGGATGCTTGCTGCCTCCGCGCAGCGGCTTCGTTCAACAAGTCGTTTCACCGGACTCGAACAAGTCGTTCCACCAGACTCGGTACCCTCGCCGGTGAACTCTGCGGTAGTGGTACAGCGGATGTTCTTCTGGACCTGATCTGTTCGCCATACCAAGCAGACTGTCGCAGGTAAATCGAAGGGCATTGACCTGTTCGCTTTGATTGACTTTTTTATCGACAACCTGAACTTTTTTTGTCCGTATTCTGAGTGGTACGCGCTTAGGTAGTTCAAAAATTGAGGGAAAATAAAGAGAACTACGGGATTCAGTTCATTCTTCTCGTTTTTGGAGGCGTACCATGACTCGTCGCCGCTAGTGGCAAAATAGAGTGCGATCAGATGTCCTTCCGACCAGTCAAGAAGACGCGTCGGCATCCTATGATGCCGCATTCGAATGTATATCGACCAAAATGGCTCGAACGCCCCTAATTGCTTTGATTGGCGTTCAAAGTCGGGAAACATCACCCGTTCGCCTTCGACCGTGTCTATTTCTCTTTCTGAACTCGGTGTCAGGCCATAGGGCTCGTCGTCCAAGCGGACACCGCGATACCAAATATCGAATTCGTCGGCTTTTGCATTGAGCTTGTTATTCGATAACCAACTATATAGTTTGTCTCGCATCTGCTGCCTTGAGGTCTTTCCATTTTCTCAGAAACTCTTCAAGAGGATAGTCAGCCACACTGACCGTTTCGCACGCGCAGAAATACTTGTTCTCGATTTTCATTTAGAGCCTGTTTGATAATTAGGGGATCGAAGCGAAATCTCATAAAAATGAGAACCAATTTTCACAAATTTTCTGTTAATAGCCGGACTATTGACATAAAATTTGGGGGAATTAGGGCCATTTTCATGGAATTGCAGCCGATTCACCAATTATCAAACAGGCTCTTAGGTACCACCTCTTCAATTATGTTAAGTTAATAAGGTGGTTAACGATAGCATCGTTTACAACTTGATAATTGATTTTGGCTTTCACCTCACAGGTGAAGTCATAAAATAGCCTTTTATCAATGATTTCAAAGCATTTCAAAAAGTGTGTCGCGTATTCAGGTTTATGTTAGTAGTCAGTATATGATTGTTAATGATGTGTTAATAGACAACATGGCTTCTGATCGATAATAGGTATTAATTCATATAGTTATGATGGTGTGTCGTTTGTGGTGTACCTTCGGCAGGCATGGATGGATGATTTTTTTGCATGTCGGAGCTTGCCGAAAGAGGGGTGACAGGAATTCAGTAAACAGGATTTACGATGGGATCTTTTATATCAGCGATGGCTGCCTAGTTCATGCAGGCTTACTAAAGGAACACAAATCTATGAAGATCTCCTTTTAAGTGAAACTTTATGCCTCCCGGATTTCCCATCCGCCGTCACCCTGTATGAACAGGATTTTATTATGATAGGCTTTCAACGTGGGGCGATGGCCCACGCTGATGTAAGTGATATCAAGTTGTGACAAGGTGTTGTATAACGCCTTTTCATTGTCCACGTCCAAGGCAGAGGTGGCTTCATCCAGGATGGCAAACTCAGGTGTTGTGATCAAAAGTCTTGCAAAAGCCAGCCGCTGCTGCTCCCCCTGGGAAAGCATCTCTTCCCAATTATTTTCTGCATCTATAAAAGAGTTGTCCCCGGCTGCGCGCAGCATTTTCTGGTACAGGTCTGTGAGATTGACCGTCTCCATGATGTTTTTGATTTGGTGGTCTTCCAGGTGTTTTCCGCTGGGGTACTGGAGCTGTTCCCGCAGACTGCCCAGCACCATATATGGTTTCTGGGGCAGGAACATGATCTTGTCCGCCGGCGGGTGTTCAATGGTGCCGGAGCCCGAGATCCAGAGCCCTGCAATGCCCCGGAGCAGAGAACTTTTACCTGCACCGGAATGGCCCATGATCAGCATGCTGCCACCCTTATCAAGGTCAACGCTCAGGCCCTGGATCAGGGTCCGTTTGTAATCCGGGGTTTGCAAGGTGAGGTCTTGCACACGAAGGGTCTCTTTGGCGCTGCGTTGAATCCGGGTCTGGTGTGTGTCACTTTCCATCGCTTTTGATCCGGATGCTGTAAAGAGCCGCTCCTTGAACGTGGATACGCGGTTGATACCGGCGGCAAAGGCGCTGATACTGTCAAAATACTGGACAATAATGGAAAAGGCACCCAAAACCTGGCCAAAGGCGAATGAGGCCTGGGAAATTTCGCCGAACTCCACCTTGCCTGCAAAATACATCGGCGCGACAATCATGGCCGGCAGGATAATGACCAGGTAATTGTAGCCTGTGGTAAAAAAATCAAGGTTCCGCTGCCAACCAATGAGAAAATTAAAATTTTTCAACGCTGCCTTGAAGCGCTTAAAGATCTGAGCCTTTTCCCCTTGTTCACCCTGGTAAAAGGCAATGGATTCAGCATTGTCCCTGATGTGAATCAGGCCGTACCTGAAATCGGCCTCCTTGCGCAGCTGGTGGTAGTTGAGACCCACCAGGCGTTTGCCAATGAATATGGTGATCAGGGTTCCGCAAAAGGCATAGGCAAAAAGAATGCCGGATAGAAGCCTGGAAATGGACCACAAAATGCCGGTGAACGCCACAAGGTCGATAATGGCCCCCAGGATGATAAGAAGGAAATTTAAACTGGTGGTCGTGAACTCTCTTAAATCCTCGGCCAGCCGCTGATCCGGGTTGTCAATCTCTTTGCTGGTGGTCAGGGCATAGTAAGCCCGGTTCTTAAGATAATGATCAATGAAACTGGTGGTGATCCACTCCCGCCAGAACAGTCCCAGTTTTTTTCTGGTGTATGAGTAGATCACCACAATGGGGGTACCGATCACAAACACCGAGGCATACACATAGAGAAACCGCCAGAATGTGGGCTGGTCCTTCTGGGCAAGGGCGGTCTGGAAAAAACGTCCCACATAGCTGATCACCACATTAAGTCCCGAAACCGTGAATGAGAGCAAAAGAAGAATTCCAAGGATGCCCCAGGGCAGAAAGAATTCTTTCAGTTTTTTTGAGTACAGGGAAAAGACCAGGGCCGGTATAAGAAATCCGGCAGCCAGAACCCAGATCAGCCGGGAGTGTATGATACCCTGGATCCAATCTACCAGACCCGGTGCGGTTTTGGCAACAAATTCAGGCGCAAAGGAATGGGTGGCCGTTGTGGTCACAGCAACGAACAAAAAAAGCATGGACGCCACAAAAGCCATCAAAAGAGATAGCAGCACGATAAAACGTGTCCTGCTTTTAAGGCGTTGGGGCAGCCAGAACTCCTGGGCAATATCCAGGTATTCCTTCCATAGGTTGAGATCCAGCCTTGAATAGCCGGAGATGTCACTGGGAGTCATTCAATTATCCTGTTTAGGGTTTTGGGGTTTCTGTCATTGTGGTCCACACGAATTGATAAGAAGTCATCGGGCATTATAGAGGGCAAATAAAAAAAACGGAAGTTAAGAATAAATTAATTTGGAAACTCATGGAATACACTTTTGTGGTTTGTCCTGACCATGATTCATCGGTAAAGTTATAAATCGAATTTTTGACTTTTGGACTCAGGATGAATATATTGAAAGGCTAAGTTGTACAAAGGAGATTTCATTGCAGGTGCAGATAAGGGTGGGAACAGGAACCGATGTCCATGAACTGGTGGCCGGACCCAGGCTGGTTATCGGCGGAGTTGAAATCGACCATTCCATGGGGCTGAAAGGACATTCGGATGCGGATGTGCTGCTCCATGCCATTTGTGACGCCCTTTTAGGGGCCGCGGGTCTGGGTGATATCGGAGAGCATTTTCCGGATACGGATCCGGCATATAAAGGAATGGACTCCACCCAGTTTCTGCATATATGCAAAGGAAAAATCCAGGAGAAAGGGTTTATGGTGGGCAATCTGGACTGCACCATCTTTGCCCAGGCTCCGAAGATGAGCCCTCATAAAAAGGCCATGGCGGCCTGTATTGCCGGGGTTCTGGACATTTCTCCTGACTGTGTGAATATCAAGGCCACCACCACCGAGCATCTTGGATTTATCGGCAGAAAACAGGGCATTGCATCCCAGGCCACGGTACTGCTGTATAAGCACCTGCTTAAAAATAAAAGTTAATAAACGGGATAAAAAGCAATGAGTTTAAGGATTTATAATACCCTGAGCGGTAAAAAAGAAGAATTTGTGCCCATTACAGCCAATAAGGCTGGCATGTATGTGTGCGGTCCCACCGTATATGACACCAGCCATATCGGACATGCCAGGTCCGTGGTGGTGTTTGACATGATATACCGGTGGCTGATGCAGCTCGGGTATGAGGTGACCTATGTGCGTAATTTTACGGATGTGGATGATAAGATTATCAAAAAATCCAACGAGACCGGTGATTCCTGCACGGCCATCACCACCAGATACATTGATGAATTTCATAATGAAATGGACGCGCTCAATGTATTACGGCCCACCATCGCACCCAAAGCCACCAGGCACATTGATCATATTATCCGTTTTGTCAGGCGTCTGATTGATCAGGGCAAGGCCTACCATGTGCCGGGCGGGGATGTCTATTTTTCCATCTCATCTTTCAGTGAATATGGAAAGCTCTCCCACCGCAACCCCGATGATATGCAGGCCGGCGCGCGGATTGCCGTGGACGAAAAAAAGAGAAACCCCATGGATTTCACCCTGTGGAAACCGGCCAAACCCGGAGAGCCTTTCTGGGAAAGCCCATGGGGAAAGGGGCGGCCCGGCTGGCACATTGAATGTTCGGCCATGAGTCACGAATACCTTGGGGAAAGTTTTGATATCCATGGCGGGGGAAAGGATCTGATTTTTCCCCACCATGAAAACGAGATTGCCCAGAGTGAGGCTTGTTTTGGCGTCCCTTTTGTTAAGTATTGGATACATAATGGATTTGTGGACATTAACAATGAAAAGATGTCCAAGTCCCTGGGTAACTTCACCATGATCAAGGAGGTGCTGGCGGACTACAGCCCGGAAGTGATCCGCATGTTCCTTTTGTCCAAGCATTACCGTTCTCCCATTGATTACAATGAAAACAGCATGCGTGAGGTCTGCGTCGGGCTGGACCGTATTTATGCGTTTCTGGACCGTCTGGATAAGGCAGGTATTCATCCGGAAACGGCATCAGAAAACGGGCCGTTATGGGGGGATATTGTTGACGCGTTGAACGATGATTTCAATTCGGCCAGGGCAATGGCCGAAGTATTTGACGCGGTCAAGAAGGGGAATAAGCTGCTGGATGATGTCAATGACGCACCCGGGGAAAGTGACAGAAAACGGCTGGCCGTCATCTATTCAGATATCAGGTCTGCTTCGGAAATCCTGGGCATTTTTATGATGTCTGCGCCTGACTATTTTGCGGCCAAAAAGGACAGGATCATGGCTGACCAGGATGTGGATCCCGCCATGATTGACGCTCTTATCGCCGAGCGGGCTGATGCCCGGAAATCTAAAGATTTTGCCCGGGCCGATGAGATCCGGGATCAGCTTTTGGCAATGAAAATTGTGCTGGAGGATGGGCCCCAGGGCACAACCTGGCGTATTGAATAAAAATCTTTGTGCCGGTTTTTAGTTTAATCTATTTTTTTGTGGCGACCTTTGCCCAAGTATCCCGAAGGGTGACAGTACGGTTGAAAACCGGTTTTTCCAACCTGCTCTCCTGTGAGTCCAGGCAGAAGTAGCCCAGACGTTCAAACTGGTAAACGGCACCAGGCTCAGCCTTTTCAAGGCTTCTTTCCAATTTGGCGTGCGCCAGAATCTCAAGGGAATCCGGATTAAGGTTTTCCACAAAATCCTGGCCGTCTCTTTCCGGGTTTTCATCCTTAAAAAGCCTGTCATAAAGCCGGACTTGTGCATCTATGCAGTCGTCGGCATTCACCCAGTGGATGGTGCCCCTGACCTTTCTGCCGTCCGGAGCCGTCCCGCCCCGGGTTTCAGGATCATAAGTACAGATCAGTTCAACCACTTCCCCGGCCTCATTTTTAACAACGTCTTTGCAGGTGACCAGGTAAGCGGCCCGCAGGCGCACTTCCCGGCCTGGGCCCAAACGGAAGAATTTTTTTGGGGGATCTTCCATGAAATCATCCTGCTCGACATAGAGATGCTTGGAAAAACTGACTTCCCGTTTGCCTGCTTCCGGTTTTTGGGGATGATTCATGGCTGACAGGTTTTCGGTTTGTCCCCCGGGATAATTTTCCAGGGTGACTTTCAACGGCCGGATAACCCCCATGACCCGGGGGGCGTTTTCGTTGAGATCCTCTCTGAGACAGGATTCAAGCAGGCCCATGTCAATGCGGCTCTCTTTTTTGGATACCCCGATCACATCGCAGAAATTACGGATGGCAGCCGGGGTATATCCCCTGCGGCGCATCCCCTCCAGGGTGGGAAGTCTTGGGTCGTCCCAGCCGGAGACCAGGTTCTCGCTAACCAGGCGCTGCAGTTTTCGCTTGCTTAACACCGTATAGTTGATATTCATCCGGGCAAATTCAATCTGCTGGGGATGGCAGGATATGGTGATATTGTTCAGAATCCAGTCATACAATGGCCGGTGGTCTTCAAACTCCAGGCTGCACAGGGAGTGCGTGATCCCTTCCAGGGCATCGGAGATGCAGTGGGTGAAGTCGTACATGGGGTAAATGCACCATTTGTCCCCGGTGCGGGGGTGGGGTGCTTTTTTGATCCTGTAAATCACCGGATCCCTCATGTTGATGTTGGGGGAGGTCATGTCGATCCTGGCCCGCAGGGTGTGCTCACCTTCCTCAAACTCCCCTGCCCTCATCCGCCGGAACAGATCCAGATTCTCCTCAACACTTCTGTCTCTGTACGGAGAGTTTTTTCCCGGTTCGGTGAGGGTGCCGCGGTATGCCTTCATTTGATCGGCGGGCAGGCTGCATACATAGGCTTTGCCTGTTGTGATCAGTTCAACGGCATAGTCATAGAGGGCATCAAAATAGTCTGATGCATGGCACGGTGTATTGTAGTCAAACCCCAGCCATTTAACAGTTGACAGAATTGAATCGATATAAATCTGTTTCTCCTTGGCCGGGTTGGAGTCATCAAACCGCAGGTTGCACGTCCCGTTAAATTGCCGGGCCATATTAAAGTTCAGGCAGATGGATTTGGCGTGGCCAATGTGCAGAAACCCGTTGGGTTCCGGCGGAAAGCGTGTGGCCACGCGGCCGCTGTTTTTATTGCCGGCAAGATCTTCTTTGATTATATTTTCAATAAAATGCCCTTTTGCGGTTTGTGTTTCCATGTTTTCTTCTTTCTCAATGGGGTGTTAAAAAATAATTAGATAAATTCTGAATGGACCTTAGAGCCTGTTTGATAATTGATGAATCGGCTGCAATCCCATGAAAATGGCTCCAATTCCCCCAAATTTTATGTCAATAGTCCGGCTAGTAACAGAAAATTTGTGAAAATTGGTGCTCATTTTCATGAGATTTCGCTTCGATCCCCTAATTATCAAACAGGCTCTTAAATATCATATTCATATTAAGGGGCAAAGGGTTTCGTGTATTGGTTGGTTTTCAAAAGAACCAGGGTGCAGGCTTCCTGAACTTTGATTCCTGCGGATTTGAGTTTCTCATAGGCCTGGGGGTTTTCCGTGCCGGGGTTGAAGATTACCCGCTGGGGTTTGATGTTCAGTATCTGGTCAATAACCTTGTCCTGCCGGGCCGGGCCCAGATACATGGTCACCGTGTCAATGGACTGGGGGATATCGGAAAGGGCATGGTAAACGGTTTTGCCTTCAATGGTTTCGTGTTTCGGGGCCACGGGTATGGGGCGGTGTCCGTATTTTTCCAGCATCGCCTGGGCCTGGTTGGAATATCTATCCTTCAAAGGGCTTGCCCCTACCACGGCAACGGTTTCTTTTTTTTCTTCCATGGGGTTTCGATCTCCTGTGTGATATATTGTTTTGTTCAAACATTATGAGTATCTGTTTATAACAAAGGAAAGTACAGGAAAAAATATGGGACTGTTCAATTTGGTCGCTCCCTATGGTCCGGGCGGAGACCAGCCAAAGGCCATTGACTACCTGGTTAAGGGGGTTAATGCCAATGAAAAATACCAGGTGCTTTTAGGGGTGACCGGGTCGGGTAAGACCTTTACCATGGCTAACATCATCAGCCAGGTGGAAAAACCAAGTCTGATCATTGCGCCCAACAAGACCCTGGCGGCCCAGCTTTACAATGAGTTCAAAATGCTGTTCCCGGATAATTGCGTGGAATATTTTGTTTCCTATTATGATTATTACCAGCCCGAAGCCTATATCCCGTCCTCGGATACCTATATTCAAAAAGATTCTTCCATCAATGAACTGATTGATAAAATGCGGCATTCAGCCACCCGGAGCGTTCTGGCCCGCAAAGACGTGATTGTGGTGGCCTCGGTCTCCTGCATTTATGGCCTGGGGGCGCCCGAGGAGTATCTGGATCTTCGGGTGACCCTGGACAGGGAGATGGAGATTTCACGGGAAGATCTGATCCGCAAATTTGTGGAGATCCAGTACACCCGCAATGACGTGGATTTCTACCGGGGCACATTCCGGGTTCGGGGGGACCGGCTGGAGATTTTTCCGGCCTATGAGGAAGACAAGGCTGTTCGCATTGATTTTTTCGGAGACACCATTGAACAGATCAGTGAGATTGATGCCCTGAAAGGGTCGGTGATCAAACAATTTGACCAGATGGCCATCTATCCGGCGTCCCACTACGTGACCAATAAGAAGACCCGGAAGCAGGCCGTGGAAAGTATTGTGGCCGAGCTCAAGGAGCGCCTGGCCTATTTAAATGACCAGAATATGCTGGTGGAGGCCCAGCGCCTGGAGGAGCGCACCCGGTACGATCTTGAGATGCTGGAGGAGATCGGGTATTGCAACGGTATTGAAAATTATTCCCGGCACCTTACGGGCCGGGCACCGGGCCAGCCGCCGCCCACGCTTTTGGATTACATAGATCAGGAGTTTCTGCTCTTTTTTGACGAAAGCCATATCTCGGTCAGTCAGCTTGGGGGGATGTACAAGGCAGACCGGTCCAGGAAGGAAACCCTTGTTAAGTACGGATTCCGCCTGCCCTCTGCCGTGGACAACCGGCCGTTGAAGTTCGAAGAGTTCAAGGGCCGGGTACCCCAGACCATCTTTGTGTCTGCCACCCCTGGGGACTATGAACTGGAAAAGGCAGGTGTCCGGGTGGCCGAGCAGATTGTCCGGCCCACGGGGCTGCTCGACCCCCAGGTGGAGATCCGGGATGCCAAAACACAGGTTGATGACCTGTACCAGGAGATCCTTAAACGGGTGGAGGCCCAGGAGCGGGTGTTGGTGACGACACTGACCAAACGCATGGCAGAGGATCTTACCGATTATTATTCAGACCTGGGACTTAAGGTAAAATACCTGCATTCGGACATCGGCACGGTGGAGCGCATTGATATTATCCAGGATCTGCGAAGGGGCTTGTTTGATGTGCTCATCGGCATCAATTTGTTGCGCGAAGGTCTGGATATTCCGGAAGTCTCCCTGGTGGCCATTCTTGATGCGGACAAGGAGGGTTTTCTGCGCTCCTTTCGTTCATTTATTCAGATTTTTGGCAGGGCTGCCCGTAATGCCTATGGCCGGGTTATCATGTATGCGGAAAAAGAGACCGGCTCCATGAAGCAGGCCCTGGCTGAAACCCGTCGTCGCCGCAAAATCCAGAAAGCATATAACCTGGCCCACGGTATTACACCCACCACCATCAACAAAAAGATCAACACCTTTGATTACACTATGGCTGACATGAATGCCAATACAGTGGAAGCGGCCGTAAATGAGGAACTCAAAGCCTATGATGCGGATGAGCTGAACCTGGAAGATGTGATTCTGGACCTTGGGGCTAAAATGAACGAAGCGGCAGAAAAGCTGGAATTTGAGCAGGCTGCACAATACCGGGACAAAATCCGGGAATTAAAAAAGATTAAAACAGTCCAGCCATAATCAGTGATGCCTAAAAGCCTGTTTGATAATTGATGAATCGGCTGCAATCCCATGAAAATGGCTCCAATTCTCCCAAGTTTTCTGTCAATAGTCCGGCTATTAACAGAAAACTTGGGAGAATTGGTTCTCATCTTTATGAAATTTCGTTTCGATCCCCTAATTACCAAACAAGCTCTAAGGGATTGGGTTAGGGGCGCGAAAAAAATAACTCCCTGTCTTTAAAACGATCCGGCTCTACTTGCAATGCATAAGAATTGATCTGTTTTTTCCAGAACCATTCTGCGCAACAGCTTAATTATGTTGTTTTTTTCTGTATAACGCCAACAAATAACAATTCTGTAGCAATAAAAAACAGAATTCACAATCATTTTGTGCGGGTGTGATAAATTTTCTAGCAGGATAACATTTAAATTCATCAAAACGTGCTGGATGGCTATAACCGGGAATTCAGTTTCATGTTTTATTTTTAGATACCGGCCATGGGCTGCCCTGACATATCAACGGCCAGGCCCAACCCACAACGCACAGATTTTTTTATAAATACTGTGGGTTGACAGGCGGGGTCAATCCATGGTCGATTTTGTAATGCCAAGGCCTGTTCTGGCATAGCAGAAAAGGCAGTTATGAAAACAAGGGGGATCTTCATAGGAACCAATATCGAACGATTTTGTGCATTGGCAGCCTCTTTTGCGCCGTTGCCCAACCACCGAGGGTTTCGGGGTTTCCACAAAAAACAGGGGGGACCATCTTTTCCAGCCGCCTTCTGTTGCCATTCATGAAAAAAACCGCGCCATTGATGTAATCCGTCTTTAGAGCTTGTTCTCTTTCAACCCAAATGATAAGAACTTCCAAATGTCACTAAATGGGATTGCACCCGTGACTCACGTTTAAGAACATGTGCCGTACCTGGCACACCACAAAACGCTGGGGTCCGACCCGGGGAGCTAGCGGCTTTTTGAAAGTACTCGGTTTTAAAAACCTTATCGGCTGTCGTTCACGGCGGCTGCGGCTGCATGAATCGCGGTGTTGACTGCGTTCAGTACTACGATTATCTGTACAGCCATACATCTGGGCAAACCGACTCATAAAAGGCTATTTTATGACTTCACCTGTGAGGTGAAAGCCAAAATCAATTATTTCCAATAAATTCAAGCCCACTCAAATTTCGTGCCGCGGATTCAGGGGTATGTTACAGCAGGTACCTAAACATTTATAACAAAGTCTGTGTAATCGACACAAATCTTTAAACTTTCGTTGTGGACTGAAGCCTGCCCACTGATATGTCAGGTCAGCCCATAGCTGTTATATGGTAGTTAAATACATTCATGATACCGACCCGGCTTATCAAAAAAATTGAACTTGCTCCCCGGCAGATGACCTTTGGATTTGATGACTCAAATACCATAAATCTGGATTTTGTATATTCATTTATTGAAACAGAATACCAGACCCAAGGCGCTGTATCGCTGCAGCTTTTGATTGCGTCACAAACCATTATATCAAAAATCCCTGAACCTTTTGATCTCCTGCAAGCTGTTTTCTGGCTGGCTGAAGCGCTTAAAATTCATCTGTATGTTGCAGGTCAGCCTGTTTCCCCTTTCCAGGCCAAACAAATGCTGCTTAAAGATGTGGAAAGTACCATAGACCTGGTAATCAACCAGCCGGTGGATCAGAATCGCTTTGCCCGGGCAAAGGATGTCGCAGATATTTTTCTACCGTCTTTGCCCAAGGATTTGGATCAATACACCTTTTCCCGTGCTGTTGCCAATGAACTTGAATCATGGCACACCCGACTCACCTCATACCGGAAACATCCAGGTCAGCCAGACCTTCCGGGTAAAGCCTGGATCAATAACTGCCTTGCCCTCATTGACAGGCTCCTTGAAAAAAAAGATTCCCATGTCATTCTTGTTGCGCTTGTCAAATACCAGTCAAACATACCGAATTTATACGACAATGTGCAGATACTTTCTGATTTTTATACCCGCAAGCATTCATTCTGGATCACCTTTAGCCAGGCAGATGGAAGATTTTAAACAGAATATGGAAATGATCCGGGAAAACGAACAGATCCATTCAACTTACCGCAAACTCAAAGGGATACTCAACAATTCATATCCCTTTGACCAGATAGAAACCGCAGAACAACTGCTGCCTGAACTCAAGGAATTTCATCATCGAATTGAACGAGAAAAAACAGAACGCTTTCGCAAAGACTGCCTTGAACAGATCAATAAAATGATACACAAGCTCAGCACATTATTTGACACCTTTAACGCCGAAGATACATACAGAAACAACACACTGCATGAACTCAGAATTTTAAATTACAAGTGCCCTTTGGCCGGATAGTGAAGTACTCATCGCCATGGGTGGGGGCAGTCATGGCCGGCGGTAACATCCAAAGGCATGGACAAGACGCAGGAATCCGGGGCAAGCATCAGGCGGGAAAAGGGTTTTAGCATGTCATCGGGCAAATGAAGTGTTAGATAGGAGTGAGGACCGTCTCCCAAAGATTTTCGGGCCAGATCAATACGATTGCGCAATTCACCGAAATCATTCTGTGACAGAAAATCGGTCAAGGTCTCAATCATCTTTTCAATTTTCTGATCCGGCGTTTTCAGGCACTGCCGGATCAAACCTTCGAGCTTCAGGCGGGCCGCCGTCTGGATACAGTGGCAGCTTAGATCAAGGCGGATTTCCACAAGATCAACCCTTTTTCACCATGGTGCCCATGTAGTTATCCAAGGCTGCCTGGATGGTGCGGGCTGCAAGGGTGGTGCAGTGAAGATCCTCTTCCGGGAGCCGGCCAATGGCGGCAAGAACCTGGTCTGCGGTGATATCGGTCAACGCCTCCGGGGTTTTACCCAGGGTCAGTTCTGCGGCAAAGGATCCGCTGACCATGGAAGAGGCGCATCCATCCGTAAAATAGGAGGCATCTGTCACCTGGTTATCCTTAAATTTAAGGTATATTTCCATGGTATCTCCACACTCTCCGGTCACCCGGCCCCATCCATCAGGATTTTCCATCCGGCCGTTGTATTTGGGGTTTCTCCAGCGGTCAAACCCCCTTTCACCCAGGGCCTGTTTTGCCTCATCAAATATCTCTTCCTGGAGATTGTCTAAAAATGCGTCAAGATTGCTCACGGTTATGTCCTTTCTGCTTAAGTTCCGGTATGCACCGGATATACGTTTTTTACATCGGGCATAGTTTGTCATAAACCGGCATGATTGTCATCTGTTATGGGAAAAAAGGCTCTGTATGAAGAGGAAAATCATTCCCCCTCTTTGCACGAAAACAGTTAACGTGCTGTAACTAAACGACCACCGGCTTAAAGCCGGTGGGTTTAAGTCAAGTGCTGAAAGCACGGATACGGGTCAAAGACCCGTTTGCTAAGCCTCGGTCTTGAAG
>PDWJ01005030.1_pt1 | contig 13445 bp, 11 predicted proteins | sample 1430881 | NCBI WGS metagenome assembly PDWJ01 (sample SAMN01162460, study PRJNA174530) | Oral metagenome, whole genome shotgun sequencing project. | biome: Marine environment; feature: Marine mammal; material: Swab sample of the gingival sulcus; isolation source: swab sample of gingival sulcus... | reverse complement strand
GACGCGAAGACGCCCGCGGCTGACGCGAAGACGCCCGCGGCTGACGCGAAGACGCCCGCGGCTGACGCGAAGACGCCCGCGGCTGACGCGAAGACGCCCACAGCAGCCGACGCCCAGAAGCCTGCGCCAGCTCCCGAGAAGTAGCGCCGGTGCCCCACCACGAGCAACCTGAGCGCCTCCCCCGCCCGATGGTAGCCGAACTCGACAGCATCCTCGGCCAAGCCTTCCCCGTGCTCGACGACGGCTTCGTGCGCGTCATCGACTATATGGGAGACGACAGCTCCATCGTCCAAGCAGCGAGGGTCTCCTATGGGGCAGGGACCAAGCGGGTCCACGAAGACCGGGGTCTGATCCGCTACCTGATACGTCACCAGCACACGACGCCCTTCGAGATGTGCGAGCTGAAGCTTCACCTCCGGGTGCCGATGGATTGCTGGCGGCAGTGGATCCGCCACCGCACGGCCAACGTCAACGAGTACTCCACGCGCTATTCGATGGCGATCGACGCCGCGCAACAGACCGCCCCGGACCAGTGGCGCCTCCAGGCTGCCCAGAACCGGCAGGGCAGCGCAGGGCAGCTCGACGCCTCCCTTGGTCAGGACCTGACCGATCGGGAACGAGCGCTGCAAGAGCAAGCTCGGGCGACCTATCAGCATCGCATCACGTCCGGCGTGGCACGGGAGCAGGCTCGCAAAGACCTGCCCCTGTCCACCTACACTGAGGCCTATTGGAAGGTCGACCTCCATAACCTGCTTCATTTCCTGGCGCTTCGCATGGACAGCCACGCCCAGCAGGAGATCCGCGCCTACGCGACCCTGATCGGAGAGGAGCTCGTGCGGCGCTGGGTCCCCCTCACCTGGGAGGCCTTCGTCGACTACCGGATGGAGAGCGTCGCGTTGTCCCGCCTCGACCTCGAGGTGATCGCGGCGATCCAGAGAGACGGGCCGGAGGCCGGGCTAGCCAAGGCTCACGAGCTCGGCATCGCCACCTCCAGCACCAAGGGCGGCCTCAAGCGCAATCGAGAACGATCCGAGCTTGAACAGAAGCTCCAGCGCCTTGGTATCCCTCTGCCCTGGTAGCTGGCGTCTTCTGGTTGGCCTCTCGTCGTCATTGGCGCCGCCCGGTGCGCGTACGACGACCCTGCCTCTCTTTCAAGAGCTCGATTACATCTCTTCCAAGATCTCGATCACGTCGTCGAGCTCGCCCGACTTCAGCTCGATGAGCAGCTCCTTGTGTAGCGCTCTCGCTGTACAGCGCGCGCGCTCGTGAGCTGCCTCGGGGCAAAGCTCCCGGAGCTTCCGCGTGATCACCTCCTCACCCAAACGGAGCTCGGCGACGACATGCGGGTGCTCCCCGCCGACCTGCTCCGTCTCAGCCTCGAAGAGCTTGCCCCGGTACTTCATCGCGTGATGGTAGTGCTCGAGGGTCACAACCTCCTCGGACTCGGAGGCCTCTGTCGCGATCGACTCGAGCGCACGCAGCTGCCCCGTCCCGGGGCGGCGGCGCGGTATCGGAGGTGGCGCCAAGCTCCCCAAGAGCTCGACAATCCGCTCGTCGTACTGCCCATCGTGTAGTCGGCGGAGCATCCTCTTGTGCTGATCTTGAGCCCAGTGACGCACGACGTCGTCGGCGGCCGCCGGGCCCGCCGAGACGGTCTCGCTGACGATCAGCACCGCATCGCAGTAGATATCGGTGGTCACCGCGCGGAGGAAGCGCGTCTCGACGCTGAAGGTCCTCTCATGATGCTCGAGGTAGTGCACATAGCGACGCACCTGCGGCGCGATGGGCTCGAGCTCGCCGAGGAGAACAACGATCTCCTGGTCGAGCTGACCACGGAGGAGCCGGCGCATATGGGCCTTATGCTGCTCTTGAGCGAGATCCTGACGTGCGACCTCGTCCTGGCAGCCGGCCTCCGCGCAGTTCGTGCTGGTGTGGAGCAACACCAAACCTTCGCAGAAGACGTCGGTGGCGACCTGCAACACCTCGCTCCTGGATCGCTCTCCGATCGACTGCTCGGCTCCGCCTCGAGGATTGGACACCTCCGTCTGCACGTGGAACACGCGATTCTTGTAGCGAAGATCGTGGTTGTAGCCAGCCGCAGGCGCGCGCGTCATGCGGCGATTCTACCCTGTACTGCGACCCAGAAAAACGTGAACAAAGCGCGCAGGACGGGGCCTCGCTGGCGCTCCCTAGGTCAGGCGCTCGGTCCCGCGAGAAACGTGGCGATCTGTTCGAGGGAGAGCACGGCCCTTGCCGCGCCGCGCTCGATCGCGGCACGCGGCATGCCGAAGACGACGCAGCTGGCCTCGTCCTGAGCGACGGTGATCGCCCCCGCCGACTTCATCTCGCCCAGCCCTACGGCGCCGTCTGCTCCCATCCCGGTCAGCAGCACACCGAGGGCGTCGGTCTTCAAGACCTCGGCGGCGGAGTGGAAGAGCACGTCGACCGCCGGCTTGTGGCGGTTCACCGGCGGCGTGTCGAGCAAGCGCAAGAGCACCCTCCCCCCTCGCCGCTCGACGACGATATGCCGGTCGCCCGGGGCCACCGCCGCGAGACCCATCCGCAGCTCCAGCCCGTCGGTCGCCTCGACCACCGTGACCGCCGAGAGCCCGTTGACGCGATTGGCGAAGGCGTTGGTGAAGCGAGCTGGCATATGCTGCACGATCGCGATCGGCGGCGTCTTGGCGGGGAGCGAGCGGAGGATGTACTCCAGCGCGACCGTGCCCCCGGTGGAGGCGCCGATGCAAACGCATTTGTTCAAGACCACGGCCGCGGGCGGCACGCTGCCTCTTCGGCCGTTGGCGATCGGCTCTCGGGCCCCCCCCCCGACGGCGCCGCCGGCGCTCTTTGCCATCCGGCGAGGGGTATCGATGGAGGGCTTGCCGTCGCGCCCTTCCTGGAGCCGCCGCACGCGAGCCTGCGCCGCGGCGATCACCTTCCGCCGGATCCCCTCGGCGACTGAGGAGACGTCTCCAGCTGACCCTTGAGGCTTGTGGATGAAATCCACAGCGCCGAGGCGCAGCGCCTCGAGGGTGACGTCCGCCCCCTCCGCGGTCAAGGAGCTGACCATCACCACCGGCATCGGCTGGTAGCGCATCAGCTTTCGCAGGAAGGTGATGCCGTCCATCTTCGGCATCTCGACGTCGAGGGTCAGCACATCTGGCCGCAGACGCCGAATCTTCGACTCTGCTAGCAGTGGATCGGGCGCTACACCGATCACCTCGATCTCGTCATGCGCCTCGAGCACCTCGCGCAACATGGCGCGCATCACCGCGGAGTCGTCGACGATCAGCACCCGGACCACGGCGACCTCCTCTTAACTGGCCAGCGCATCAACGGCAGCGAGCTCGTCTCGGGAGAGCACGCGATCAATGTCGAGCAGAATCAAGAAACGATCGCCGTGCTCGGCGACACCCTGGAGAAACTCCGTGCGGAGCTTGCTCGAAAACTCCGGCGTGCCCTGCAGTGCCTCGTTGTCGAGACCCACCACGTCCGAGACCGAGTCGACCACGAGCCCCATCAAGCGCCCCCCGACCTCCACCACAATGACCACCGTGAACTTGCTGGCCTCGCCCACGTCGAGCTGGAACTTCCGCCGCAGATCGACCACCGGGACCACCGCGCCTCGTAGGTTCATCAGGCCGAGCACGAAGTGTGGCGTGTTGGGGAGCTTGGTCAAGCGTGGCAGCTCGATGATCTCCTGCACCCGGTCGATCGCGATGCCGTACTCCTCCTCCGCGAGCAGAAACGTCACGAACTGCTGCTTGTCGTCGGTCGTGAAGCTATCCCCGAAGTCTTCGAGGATGTCATGGTTCTCAGCCTGAATCGTCATGGTTGCCTTCTTTCAGTTGGAGAAGCTCGCGCGCCAGCCGTCGCCAGCCATCGCCTTCTCCCGGGCCACCTTCTCCCGATCATCACCGCCTCCGACGCCGAGGGCGCGGGCGTCGCCAGCCATCGCCTTCTCCCGGGCCACCTTCTCGATGCTATGAACGTCGAGGATCAGCGAGACCCGCCCATCGCCGAGGATCGTCGCGCCGGAGATCCCTGGCAGGTTGTGGTAGTTGCGGTCGAGCGACTTCACCACCGCCTGCACCTGCCCAAGGACCTCATCGACCAGCATCGCGAAGCGCCGCCCGGCACCCTCGATGATCATCACGAGCCCCTTCTCCGGATCCTGCTGCCCACCGGGCAGGCTGAGCGCGCTGTCGAGGCGCAGCAACGGGACGAACTCCCCACGCACGCCGACCAGCTCACCCGTCCCCTCTACGGTCTTGAGATCCTTGGCGGCCGGCCGCAGCTGCTCGATCACCGACAGCAGCGGCACGGTGAGCACCTCCTCGCCGATGCGAACCGTCATCCCGTCGACGATGGCGAGGGTCAGCGGAAGCCGGATGCGAAAGGTCGTGCCCTCACCGCGCTTCGAGAGCACCGAGACCTCGCCGCGGAGCTGTTCGATGTTCTTGCGCACCACGTCGAGGCCGACGCCCCGCCCGGAGATCTCGTTGACCTCGTCGGCGGTCGAGAAGCCAGCCTCGAAGAGCAGCTGGTGGATCTGCGCGTCTTCCAGCTCCGCGCCCTCGGCGACCAGCCCTTGAGCCCGGGCCTTGGCCAGCACCTTCTCGGTGTTGATGCCACCGCCGTCGTCGCCGACCTCGAGGAAGATCGATCCTTCACGCTGCTCCGCGGCTAGGCGCAACGTGCCGGCGCGCGGCTTGCCCTCAGCCTCTCGCGCATCTGGTAGCTCGAGGCCATGGTGGACGGCGTTGCGGATCAGGTGTTTCAGCGGATCGGCGATGCTCTCGATCACGTTCTTGTCGAGCTCCGTCTCGCCCCCCGTGATCTCGAGCTTGACCTCCTTGCCCAGCTCCGAGGCGAGATCGCGCACCGTACGCTTGAAGCGGCTGAAGGTCGGCTCGATGGAGACCATGCGCAGCCCCATCGCCTGCTCTTGCAGCTCTCGCGAGAGGTTCTCCAGCGAGTCCGCAGTGGTCTGAGCCTCCTCATCGTGGCTCTTGCGCAGCAGCTCTGTCGCGCGAGCGATGTTGATCACCATCTCGCCGACGGTGTTGAGCAACCCATCGAGCTTCTCTGTGTCGACCCGGATCGCAGCCTGCCGACGGGCCTCCCGCGCCTGCGACTGGCGGTTGGCGATCTCCTCGACCACCGTCCCCGGCACCTTCCCCTGCTCGACGAGGAGCTGACCAGCGAGCTTCTGCTGCTCGAGCACCTGCTTGACGTCATCGGCGGAGACGTGGCCGTGATCCACCAGCAGGTCGCCGATCCGCAGGTCGGCGAAGTCCGAGCTGCTGGCGTCGTCGCCCAGCGGCGCGACCTCGATCTCATTGTCGTCAGCGACAAAGAGGAAGACGTTGTTCACCGCGTCTTGTGGCTTGTCCGAGCGCAGCACGACATCCCAGCCGAGGTAGAACTGCTCGGGGTCGAGCTCATCCAGGCTCGGCAGCTGCGCCATGTTGACCAGCACACGCTCCAGGGAGCCGACCTCTGCGAGATCCTCGAAGAGCAGCAGCGGATCTTGGCCGGTCGTCATCAGCGTCGGCTCGAAGGCCATGTGGATGCCCCACAGCGCCTCGACCGGCGAGGGCGCCTCCTCCGGAGCCTCCTCCACCGGCGCCGCTCCGCTGACACCCGCGTAGCGCGCCAGGTTGGCGAGCAGCTTCTGGGTCTCGCTGTCTATGGTGTTTGGGGATCCCGCAGCGAGATCGTCGACGAGCCCCCGGATCTTATCCACCGCGGTCAGCAGCAGATCGACCAGGGGCTTGGTCACGTCGAGCTCGCGCTCGCGCACTCGCGACAGGACGTTCTCCGCCGTGTGGGTTAGGGTCACCAGCGCCTCGTAGTTGACCGCGCCAGCGCCCCCCTTGATCGAGTGCGCCGCCCGGAAGACACCGTTGACCAGCTCACGGTCGTTGGAGCGCTCCTCTAGCTGCACCAGCCCCTGCTCGAGCTCCTCGAGAAGGTCTGCGCTCTCTTCCAAGAAGATGGCGACCAGCTGCTCGTTATGCACGGCTCTGCCCTCCTCCCTCGCCCCTAGGCGAGCTCGCGCACGAAGCGCTTCACGACCGCGAGCAGCTGCTCCTCCTCAAAGGGCTTGACCAGCCACCCGGCTGCCCCCGCCTTCTTTCCTTCGAGCTTCTTATTCGCCATCGCCTCGGTGGTGAGCACGAGGATCGGCACGAACTTGAAGCTCGTCTTCTTGACGTTCTTGATGAAGGAGATGCCGTCCATGTTCGGCATATTGACGTCGGTGAGGATCATCACGGGCCGATCGCCGCTCTCGGCGAGGCCTCGGAGGGTCTCTAGCCCATGCTTCCCGTCGTTGGCCTCCGTGATCCGACAGCCCTTTTGCTCGAGGGTGAACCTAATCGACGCTCGCATCACCGCCGAGTCATCCACAACCAGGATATGGGGACCGCTCATCGCTCTTCTCCTCCGATGATCAAGGCATCCAGACCCACCAACGCCAACCGCTCGCGGATCGGCTCCGGGCAGCTCGTGAAACGCAGATCAGGGTGACTGCGTCGTGCCGCGAGCAGCAGCTGCGCCCCCGCACCGTCGAGCGCCGTGAGCCCCTTGAGCGAGATCGCCTTGGCGCCAGCGGCGATCTGCTGCTGTAGATGCTCCTTCAACTCCGCTGCGACGAAGATCGTCGCCTCGCCTTGCAGCCCAAGCTCAGCCTCTGCTGGTACCGACATGGATGCTCTCCACGCTCTCCGATTTGCGGGGCCGCGACCCCGCGGACGCCCTCAAAAGAGGGTCAGGGTTCCGCCACCATCGCCGGAGAGCTCGGTCTGCCCGGCGCTCTCCCGGTACGACAAAACGTGGAAGCGCTCGAGCAGCCCATCGAGGCGCTGCTCGGCCGCCGCGAGCTCGCTGCCCTCACTCCCCGCCGGCAAACGCTCTTTCGCCCACCGCTCGAGCTTCTTGTAGAGCCCGTCGATCGCCGAGAGCGCTTCGATCTCCTCGCGCAGCGTGCTGACGTGGTTGTCGAGGCTGCCCACCTGGGTGTCGAGGTGCGCCCCCAGGGAGGTGGCGTTCTCCAAGGTGCGACGAACGATCGCGTCCAGCTCGGCGAGCTGCGGCCGAAGGGCCTCGAGGCGCTGCGTCAGCTGATCGAGCTCGGCACGCTGCTGTTTGCGCCCAGAGCGCACCTTGGTATTGACTTCGGCGACGGCGCTGGTGATCCCGCTCACCGCGCGCGTGATCGGGGCCTGGCTCTGGGTCGCCTTGCTGAAGGCTTGCTGGCTCTCGAGGATCTGCTGCACCACCGAGGAGGCCTGCGAGAGATCCGGGTCGCGAGCGACCTCGAGACGGATCAGGGCGCTGATCGCGTGGAGCGCCGTGCGCTGCTCGTCCAGCTCGCGCAGGCCGTCGTCGAAAGCGTCGGAGAGGTCACGCGCCCGCCTCAGCGCCGCGCCTTGCTCGCGCCAGATGGCGACCTGCCGCTCGCTCCCCGCCAGGGCCGCCTGCAGCCCTCGATCGACCGCTTGCAGCGCTGCCTGAAACCCTCGGTCTCCACCCTCGCCTCGGCTCAGCTCACCTAGAGCCTGCCCTAGCGCGTGGATCGCGCCGAGGCTCGCGGCGCTGCTGTCGACAAAGGAAGAGACGTCGTCGCGGAGGGTGGCGTTGAGGCGCGCGCAGGCCGGGGTGGCGCAGACGATGAACTGGAGCGACTCGAGATCGTCTTGCTCCTCCGCCTGGCGTAGCGCCTGCCAGAGCTCCTGCTGCACCTCGATCAGATGCTGGAGCCCCTGGCGCTGGATGTCCTGGCGTTGGGCCAAGAGCATCAGCCCGGAGATATGGCTCGCCGCCTCCTCAGCGTGGCCGCGGCATCGGGCAGCGGTGTCGGCGACCCACTCGGCGGAGCGCTCGAGGCCACGAACGACCTCCGGCAGATCCTCGGCGCCGCGGGCCGAGACGATCTGGTCGCCCAGGCGCCGCGCCTCGGCGACCGCCTGATGGACCTCGGTCGAGAGCTTGCGCAAGGTGTCGATGCACTCGAGGTTGGTCTCGGAGAGCCGGATCAGCTCACCGGTGATCGCGCTCAGCGGGCCGCGAACGGTCGCACCATGGCGCACCGTCGCGACCGAGGCGTTGAGGGCGGCGAGCTTGAGGTTGGCCGACAGGACGTTGAGGCCGCGCGCCGCCTCGCTCAACGCGTCCGACTGGTGCTGGGCGATCTCGCCGAACTGGACCAGCTCGCGGTTATGCAGGTGGACCCGCTCGTCGTGCTCCTCAACGAGCCGGTCGAGCGCGCGCGCCTCGTCCATCAGCCCCTGCAACGTCGCCTCGCCTTCTCGTTGCTGCTGGAGCAGCGGCCCGAGGGTCTCTGGGATCTGACGCAGGGGAGCGCTCAGCGGAGGCAGCACTGCTGCTGCTTGCTCGAACACCGAATCGAAGCGCTGGAGAAAAGACCGGGCGACCACGCTGGCCCGGCTCAGCTCGGCATCGAGCCTCTCTCTCTGCTGTCCATCCCCGCCACCGAAGTCGTCCACGAGCGCTCCTTGTTTCAGCCCCCTCATCGGCACCCACCGCGGCCGGTTTAGGAGCACCCCTACGAATTCGGGACCGAGCCGGGTGCTGAGCTGCCGAGCCGATTTCGTAGCCGAAGACATGAGCCATACGGGTGGTACGGCGAACGTTCTGAGGCCTCGAACGCGGCCGGCGGTGCCGTGCTCGGCGACGGGAGGAATGTGTGGGGGTGCTCTCAACACCGACGGGATCCGGTCGATGGAATAGACACACCAGAGGTCGACAGGCCAGACGTCAGCCTGGGGAACGTCAGGAGGCTCTTGTGACGATCAAAGGGAAGCTCTTGCTGGCGGCGGTCGGTTGCATCGCCTTGCAAGGCGCCGTGACCATTGGTCTGGCGATCAGTCAGGGCAGCAAGACCAACGACCGGGCCAAGGCCTTGGCCGACATGGCCAGAGACGACCAGCTGGACAAGATCCTCGACGGCGTCATCGGGATGCTGGAGGCCCAGCAAGCCTTGCTGAAAAAGCAGCTCGCTGCGTCCCATCGGGTCTCCCGTAAGCTCCTCGATGACGCCGGCCTGCAGCCGGTGCTGCGCCGGGTGATCTGGAACGTCACCAACCAGTACACCCACGCGAGGTCGTCGGTGTCCTTGCAGCAGTGGATGATCGGCCGCGCCCTGATCGCGCCCTCCGACGATCCAAAGACCGAGCAGCCCGTGGTCGATGAGTTGAGCAAGCTCACCGGCATGACAGCGACGATCTTCCAGCGCATGAACGCCGCCGGCGACATGCTGCGCGTCGTGACCAACGTGAAGAAGAAGAACGGTCGCCGCGCGGTAGGCACCTACATCCCGGCGCGAAACCCCGATGGCAAGCCGAACCCGGTGGTGTCTGCCCTGCTCGCCGGCGCGACCTTCCGTCGTCGCGCCTACGTCGTCGACCAATGGTACCTCTCGGTCTACGAGCCCCTACGTGACGGCGCGGGCAAGGTGATCGGTGCGCTCTACGTCGGCGTACCCCAAAACTCGGTCAAGACTGTGCGCGACGCGATCATGCGCACCAACGTGGGCAAGACCGGCTACGTGTTCGTGCTCGGCGACAAGGGCAGCGAGAAGGGCAAGTACCTCGTCTCTTACAAAGGCAAACGCGACGGGGAGATCATCCTCGGCGCAAAGGACGCCAACGGCAAGCCCTTCGTCAAGACCATGGTCGAGCGCGGTGTGAAGCTCGGCAGGCACGAGCACGACACGATCACCTACGCCTGGAAGAACGCCGGCGACAAGACCGCTCGCGAGAAAATCTCGCGCATCGCCTACTTCGCCGACTGGGGTTGGATTATCGGCGCTGGCGCCTACAAGGACGACTTCGAGACTACCCATCGGATGCTCGACGAGAGGCTCGAGGGGATGCTGCTGGCCTTCGGCATCGTCACCGCCGTCGTCGTCGTCGGCTGCGTGATCGGCTTCTTCCTCTTCGCCAACTCGCTAGCCCGACGCCTCGGCCGCTTCGTCGCCGTGTTCAAACGTCTGGCCCAGGGCGACCTGACTCAGAAGGTCGAAGACAAGGGCAAAGACGAGATCGGTGAGCTGGCGACGCAGCTCGCGGTGATGGTCGACTCGCTGGCCTCGGTAACGGTACAGCTACACAGCACCTCTGGTAGCGTCTCCGCCGGGGCGCGAGAGATCGCCGCCGGCAGCGAGGACCTCAGCCGACGCACCCAGGATCAGGCCGCGGCGCTCGAGGAGACCTCGGCGACGGTGGCCGAGATATCAGCGCTCGTCTCGAATAACGCCGACAACGCCGAGCGCGCTCGCGACGACGCGGTCCGCACGGCGCAGCTAGCCCAGGAGGGCAGCGCGGTGGTCGAGCAGGCTGTCGAGGCCATGGGGCGCGTCTCCACCTCCTCGCTGCAGATCCAGGAGATCGTCGACCTGGTCGACGAGATCGCCTTCCAGACCAACCTGCTGTCGCTCAACGCCGCGGTCGAGGCCGCGCGAGCGGGGCAGATGGGCAAGGGCTTCGCGGTCGTGGCGGCCGAGGTGCGGCGCCTCGCCGCCCGCAGCGGCGACGCGGCCAAGCAGATCCGCTCGTTGATCGACCGCAGCCGGCAGGAGGTCACGACGACCCAAGGCCATGTGGAGCGCAGCGGCCAGACCCTCGACCAGATCCTGGAGGCGGTCCAGACCGTCGCCGAGGGGGTCGCAGAGATCGCCGCGGCGAGCCGCGAGCAGTCGACCGGTGTCGAGGAGGTCAACGCGGCGGTCGCCCAAATGGACATGGCAACCCAACAGAACGCCGCCCTCGTCGAGGAGTCGAACGCCGCCGCCGAGAGCCTCGCGACTGAAGCTCAGGAGCTGGCCCACCTCGCCGGTCGATTCAAGGTCGACAATGGAGCAGAGACCGAGGCTAGCGACCTAGACAAGCCCGCCTTGCCCCCGACCCGCAGCCCTGCCCCACGCAACAGCGTTGCTTGCTACCAGCAGGCGCCCTTCTCGCTCCTACGCTGTGATTCCGCATCCTTCGCGCAGCTCGGTCCGGTAAGCTGATCAGCGCTCTAGAGCGCCATGAACGCCTATCGGCGGATACCATCCACGAAGACAGGCGACGGCGCGTCCACGATGGGCTTAGACGGGCGGTATGGCGAACGTTCTGAGGCCTGGAGAGCGGCCGGCGGTGCTGTGCCCGGCGACGGGAGGGATTTGTAGGGGTGCTCTTAGGACGTAGCGCCGAGTCTCGTAGACCAGCCGCCAGAGGTCGTCGCTGAGCCGAAGCCGCGCAACTTCCTCCACCCCCATGGGCGTCGATGTCGAAGAGCACCACAAGTCCGGTTAAGACGAGGAAACACCAGGGGGCTCTCAAGCTCTAGGCTCGAGGGCCGTTGTACTCTTCGATGGACCCCTTGACTGCCTATGAGAAGGCCGAGATCCGCGCGCTACGCCTGGACAACCAGGCCTGGTCGCTAGAGCTCACACGCCTCGAGCCGGCGGGCAACGGGATCTTTCACGCGATCTCCGAGATCATCGAGGGCCCCGCGGAGATCGTGCGGGTGCTCGATCAGTTGCTCGCCCGCCCAGACCTGGCGGCCCACACGCGCGACCTGCTGGCTCGGCCCTCGGAGGATACGCGGCGGCTCTACCAGCTATCCGACCAGCGGTGGCTGCCTTTGCCTGACGCCTCCTATATGCAGCAGCCCGAGCGAACGCGCCGGGACACGGCGGCGCTAGAAGCCTCACTAGCCTCACTGCGAGAGCTGCGAAACGAGGCGCTGGCCCGGGGATCGGCAGGCGGACATGCTCCAGAGCCCGACGCTGGCCCGCAGGTTCGTGAGCTGCAGCTGCGCGTCGAGCAGCTGACCGCCACGGTGGAGAAGCTCCAGACCCGCATTCAGGCCCTCGAGAGCGAGGCACCGGGCGGACCACCAGCCAGCCCGCCCGGCGAGATGCGCGAAGCCGATCATAGAGCCGCGCCGGCGCCCGAGCCCTTCTCCTTGCCGGCGGTCGACGGCGACAGCGAGGAGACCGCAGAGGCCGACACGGAAGCCGCAGAGCCCGATGACGGAAGCGCCCCTCCGCTGCCGGTGTTGCCCGCCCTGGGCGACCTCCGCGCCACCAGCGAGATGCTCTTCGGCGACGAGCTCACGATCGACGAGGCGCCTCTCGAGAACCTGCCGACCAAGAACGCCTATATCGCCACCTTGATCGACGACCAGGGGGCCACGGTAGGGGCCGTCGTCTCCGACGTCAAGGCGCTTGTCAGCCTCGGGGCCTCCATGCTGCTCATCCCCAGGGGCACCTGGAATGAGCTGCTGGCCGCACCTTCGAACGACGTCTTCGACGCGATGAGCGAGATCGTGAACAACATCACGCCGCTGCTCAACAAGGTTGACGGCAACGTCCACGTCCGCTCCACCCCCCTGGTGCCCCTCGACCTCAACGCGACGTCATGGCTGAGAGACGGACAGCGCGTGGTCTTCTGTGAGAGCGAGCTCGAAGGCCATATCGCCGTGGTGGCAGCCCCCCGCGCCATCCCCACGGAGTGACGCGGCGGGTGTGAACCAGACCCGTCGGAAGGTGGAGGTGGTTAGGGATCGAAAAGCGGACGAAAGCACGGCAAGCTCTTGGGTTGCAAAAGCCGGAGGCTCACCATGCTCTCGTCCGAATTCCAGACTATCGCGAATGATCGTCAGAAGCGATTTCGAGATGTGCTGCTCGCCGATGAAGACGGGAGCCTCGCGCCCGGTCGGCTATCGGTCGAGGAAGACCTGGTATTCTTGACGCGAATGCTCGGTCTGGGTTTGATGAAGACCTACGTATCGGTGCGACAAGAGCAGGCGAAGGCGTCGCGAGGACGTTGCAGCTGGCGTCGAGAGACGGCGCTCCATCGAACCCCATGCTGGACGCGTGAGACACCCTGGGGACCCGTAGAAGGACGCGACCCCTATGCCTACTGCCGGGCCTGTCGGGAGTCGGAGCGGCCTCTGCATAGGTGGCTGGGAACGGAGCGAGAGACCTGGTCGCTGCCGGTCCAACAGGATGCCGTAGACCTGGCCACGGACGCGTCGTGCGGCAAAGCCGTGGCCACGTTGAAGCACCATCATCTGGGCATTGCGATGGAGCGGACAACAGCGCTGCGGCTCTTGCACGAGCATGGCGGTCGAGCACGCGAGTTCATCCATGGCAAGCGGGCGGATATAAGAAGTGGACGACGTCTATGGCGTGCGACGACGATCCCGTTTGGGTGGAAAAGAGCGTCAGCTGCGTCGAGTGCCAGCGCCATGTCTCCCACCGAGTGCCCAGCCACATCACCCCGAGCGATATGCCTCAATGCAGCGCACGGTGGCTTGGTGAGATACTATCAAGAGTTGTGGATCGGCATTTCATGATCAGGCGGCGCTCCTCCGCTCGTATCTAGCGTCGTCGCGCTCGTGCTGAACGCCATCGACGAACGTCGCGC
>PDWJ01003991.1_pt1 | contig 13445 bp, 2 predicted proteins | sample 1430881 | NCBI WGS metagenome assembly PDWJ01 (sample SAMN01162460, study PRJNA174530) | Oral metagenome, whole genome shotgun sequencing project. | biome: Marine environment; feature: Marine mammal; material: Swab sample of the gingival sulcus; isolation source: swab sample of gingival sulcus... | reverse complement strand
TTAATCATTAAATTTTTTAATCTTTTAATAAAATAAAACATAGTTCATTTATCATTAAATCTTTTAATTTTTAAATAAAATATAAAAAAACTAAAAAAAATGAGTACAATAGACAAGGCATTAGCAACAGAGTTAAACGAATTAAAAGAGGCTGGACTTTTCAAAGCAGAGCGAATTATTACAACGCCTCAAAAAGCAGTAATAAAAACTACAAAAGGCGAGGAAGTTTTAAACTTTTGTGCAAATAACTATTTAGGATTATCATCACACCCAGAAGTGATTGAAGCAGGAAAAAAAGCCATAGATTCTCACGGATTTGGAATGTCATCGGTGCGTTTTATTTGTGGAACGCAAGATATTCACAAAGAATTAGAGCAACGTATTGCAAAATTCGTAGGAATGGAAGATGCAATTCTTTATGCAGCTGCATTTGACGCAAACGGAGGACTTTTTGAACCATTATTAGGTAGAGAAGATGCAATCGTTTCGGATAGTTTAAACCATGCATCAATTATTGACGGAATTAGACTTTGTAAGGCGGCGAGATATCGTTTTGAATCTAACAATATGGAAGATTTAGAAGCAAAACTTAAAGAAGCAAAAGCCAACGGAGCAAGACGTATTTTAGTAGCAACTGACGGAGTTTTCTCAATGGACGGAATTATCGCTCAAATTGATAAAGTTGTTGAAATTGCTAAAAAATATGACGCATTAGTAATGGTTGATGATTGTCACGCAACAGGATTTGTAGGTGAAAGAGGACGAGGAAGTGCTGAACATTGTGGCGTTTTCGGAAAAGTGGATATCGTAACAGGAACATTCGGAAAGGCTCTTGGAGGAGCATCAGGAGGATTTACTGCCGCAAGTAAAGAAATCGTGGAAATGTTACGTCAAAAATCAAGACCTTATTTATTCTCTAACACCGTTGCACCTGCTATCGTAGGAGCATCGCTTAAAGTATTAGATATTTTGGAAGGTTCTACCGAATTAAGAGATAAAATTGAACGCAATACAAAATATTTCCGTGAAGGAATGACAAAAGCAGGTTTTGATATCATTGAAGGAACTCATGCAATCGTTCCTGTAATGTTATACGATGCACCATTAGCACAAGAATTTGCTAACAGATTATTAGACGAAGGAATTTATGTAATTGGTTTCTTCTATCCAGTTGTGCCAAAAGGAAAAGCGAGAATTAGAACGCAAATTTCTGCTGGTCACGAAATAGAACATTTAGATAAAGCAATTGCAGCATTTACGAAAGTTGGTAAAGAGTTAGGTGTGATTAAATAATTTATAAATTTAGTTTTGTCACGCTGAACTTGTTTCAGCGTCTTATGACAAAAAATAAACATTAAAAGACCACTTTTTGAGTGGTCTTTTATTTTTTACAAACAAAGCCAACTGCTCTTTAAGAAGTTGTATTTGTTCATCTTTTGCTTTTAACAATTCTTTAAAAATTTCTTTGTTTTCTTGGTGTAGGTTATGAACCGTTTGATAACCTATTAGAAATTCCTATAAAATTGAACTACCTAATCCTGTGAAATTGAACCAGTATAGGAGTATGTTTAATAATTGAGTATTAAGAGTTATATTTTTCCAATAAAAAAATACTTTTAAAGTTAAACGCAGTAAATAATATTTATATAAAAGACATAGATTTCACAAATGAATATTTTTCAAAAACCTGTTAGGTCTTTGTGATGTACGAAAAAAATATTTATAAATTGTATTTTATAAAATATTTTGTGCAAAATATAAACAAATATATTTCATATTTAAAAATTAGACTTAAATTTGTTCCTTTATAAAGTAGTTCAAAATTAATAGTATAAATTTTTTATCATGAAAAAAATTACTCTTAACAAAACAATTTTAGTTTTAGCCTTTTTGGGGTTTGTAACTAATATATTTGCACAAACAGTACAACCTTTAGCCAATCCTGAGGGATATTTGGATATGCAACCTTACGATGATGCAGAATACACTTCGGGGAAAGCTAAGGATATTTATGTCTCTGCATATACGGGGTCTGATAATACTGCCTATCGAGATGGTAGTACGTGGTTTAAAGCATTTAAGACACTGGAATTTGCCTTACAACAGGTAAATCAAGAAGGTAAAAAATACAATATTTTTGTAACCGAAGGAGAACAAGTGCTATCCAAACAATATGATTTACCAAAAAATACGGTAGTCAGAGTTATTGGGGGAATGCCGAAACCTACGCTATTCTCTGACCCAACAAGTACTGTATGTAATGTTCCAAATATGGAGGAAAAAAACGGAGTTTACAAACACAGAACTTTTATCAAAATAAAAGACAAAGATTATGGGTTAGTAGGTTTGACTATGTTCTATATGGGCAATGAAGCAGACGAGACCGTACGAGGAGGAATGTTATTAAAGAATTTATACTTTGAGAACTTAGGAACAAAAGGAGGAATTACACTTATGACACCTCCACTTTGTCATATCCAAAAAGGAAATCATGATTTAACCCTGTTAGATTGTGAAGTGTTTGGGTATAAGTCAAAGGCAATGCTTGCTGGTGTAGGGGGACTTGTTTCTGTTTCAGGAGGTAATGATGTTATAGTGCCAAATGTAAATGTAAGATTAGAACGCGTAAAGGCAACACATGGTGAGCCTAAATCTGGTGGTGCAGGTGGTGGTTTCTTATGGGCGAGAAAAACTTCGAATTTCCAACTGAATGTGTATAACTGTAATTTTAATGATAACCGTCTTGATGGTGTGGGGGGTGCAACAACTTTATTTGTGGTAGATGCTCCTGCTTATTTAGTGGATAAAGGTAAATCAAGAATATTTATCAGAAAATCAACTTTTTGTAATAACTCACACTTATTTACAACAGACCAATCAGCTGGGGTGTTAAGAACTTATTTAGTACCAAAAATAGTGCTTCGTGAAAACTATTTTACCTATAATGCGGGTGGTAAAGGTGGAGCTATGCATTTTGAAAAATTGGGAGAATTAATATCTGATAGAAACGTATATTATTCAAATTCTGCATTTCATAATGGGGGAGCAATGGAAATTGTAGAGGCACGTCCAGTAGGGACAGTAGGAACAGAAAATGGAGTGAATGGTTTTCCGATGGAATATAATTTTATAAACGATATATTTGTGGATAACTCAGGTGGTTCACAAGGAGGTACAATAGCAGGTGCTGCCACAGGGTTTGGAGGTGCTATTAATTGTAGAGTGCCTTCAACTATTGCTGGTTCAGGAATTGATGAAGGTGATATCCGTATAACAAACTCTTATTTTAAAGGAAATGGGTTTAATACAGCAAATAACCCGTTTGGAGCAACTAACTCTTATAATACTTCTGAGAGTAGAGAAGGTGGGGCAATTTGGCAAGAATATGGTAAATTAACTATTGTATCTGATGAAAATTTTAGAGCAAATTTCCCTGATTATCGACCTGAATTAGACGCACCTTATGGTAATTTTAAACAAGAAACTGTTTTTGAGTATAACCAAGCAAAAAATAAAGGTGGTGCATTAGCTTTAATAGATGTGAAGTTGAATGTAAAAGGAGCAACATTTTTAGGTAACTCAGTAGATGGAGGTGATGCTGGTCAAATGAAAGGAGGGGCAATTTTTATGGATAAATCTCCAATTACTGTTATGTGGGGTTGTGAGGCAACATTAGAAGACTGCCTTTTTCAAGGAAACTACGCACAATATTCAGGTGGGGCTATCCGTATGGAAAGAAAAAATTTATCTGTAAAGAGTTGTACTTTTGCTAATAACTATGTAGTCGCTGATGGTGGTACAGGAGGGGCAATAGCAACAGGTTCTTATGGAAGAACAAAGAATCAAACATATAAAATTACAGGTACTGCACAAAAGCCAACGATATTTTATAATAACGAGGCAGACCGAGGAGGGGCAATTTTTATTCGAGAAAGAATTGCTATAGAAGAGCCTTTTTATATGGAGGATGAAGAGTTAGATTTACTTTCTTATACTCACTTTTATAAAAACCATACCAAAGATGGTAGTGAGGCTAAACCAAATAGGTCTATGTTTGAAACTAATAAACGTGTTGGAGACCTTATTGCAGGAAGTTCAGAAATCGTGAGAATGGAAAATTGTAAATTGCAATTTAATGATACAGAGGCAAATATTACAAACCAGTCAAATAACGATTATTCGAATAAACCTATTAATTATACTCCTTTTGTATTTAAAGGAAGAATGAAATATCGTGCTTGTGGGGACAATGGGTATGTAAAACCATCAACAGCAGAGGTAAATGTAAGAGATGATAATAATGAAAATATTGTTGCTAAGTTTAAGTCAATTTGCCCAGAGACAGCCGAAAATGTTATTTTTACGGGGGATAAAGGTAAAGCACCTTTTACCTTTGAGTATAGAATGACTAAATTAGATAAGGACGGAAATCAAATTAGTTCGGTGGTTAAAAAGGTAAAAACTACGGGTACGAATAAAGAAGTATCGGTAGCCTTGCCAGCCAATACTCAAAAAGAGGAAACTTACCGTTATCAACTTTTAAGCGTAACGGATTCAACGCCTTACCTTGATGAGAATGGTGATGTTCACGACGGATTTACAGTACGATTTGACACGAAAGGTTGTGAAAATAAAACGGATAAAGTAGAGATTTTTATTAATAATTGTACTGATTCTGATGGTGATGGCGTATTTGACGAAGATGATTTAGATGATGATAACGATGGTATTTTGGATACTGATGAACGTAAGTATTGCTCTATGCAGTCTGTGGTAGATGCGAATGCTAATTTGCAGGGGCAAGGGCAGAATAAAGGAAATATTTTATTCTTTGATTGGGCAGGTAAAACTTTGGCACAAGGTGTTACTTCTACTATAACTGTTAATGGTATTGAATATACTGCAACGGTTACGAAGTTTGAACAAACAGGAAAGATAGTAACTCCATTTACGGGGCAAAGTTTGAATGCTTATTCAGGTTCTTTTATGCAAAAATTATATGATGATACGAGCAAAAATGAAATATTTGGAGGCTATTTAGGAAGTCAGCAAAATAAAGAATTTGGTTCGGTAAAATGTACGATTAAGGTAACAGCAAGGAAAGACGGAAAGGATATCAATGCATTGTTTGATATGTTGGCATTTGATGGAGAATCAACCGACCCAAGTGAGGAATTGAAAATAACAAGTAAGCGTTCTGTATTAAAGGAATATGACCATTTTGGAACAATACAAACAGGTCAAGTTTTAGGTGTAAATACTAGAGAGGTTATCATCAAAACATCGGGTAACTCTACTAGACCACAACAAACACAAGATAAAGCAGGGACAGCGATTTATGAGGCTGAAAACGAACATACTATATCATTTGAATTACGTTCGTTTGGAGGAAGACAGGCGTTTGGTGTAGCAGTGTGTTTGCGTTGTGATTATGACCAAGATGGTATCCCAAATACTTTGGATTTGGACTCTGATAATGATGGTTGTTTGGACGCTCTCGAAGGAGGAACAAATGATGCCAGCGACCCTATTACTTCTGCTGATTTGGTAGATGTGATAGCAGGTTCGAACGGGGAAAAATTACAAGTAGGACAAGGTTCTGAGGCAAGTCCTCAAAATTTAGGGAATACTGTTGATGCTAATGGTGTTCCAACAAAAGTAAATGGAGGTCAAGCGATAGGTGTTTCGCAAAAAGCGGCGAAAATCCAAAAACCGATTGCCTTAACATTAGTTGGTAATAAGGCTTGTAAGGGACAATCTGTGAAAGTGAAATTCAATGTTACAACTACAGGTGAAGGCACTTGGACATATCAATTACAAAAGAAAAAGGCAGACGGAACATTTGAAGATGTAGCGAATAAAACAGGAAATGTTACGCCAAATACGGAGCAACCAATAGAGATAAATAGCAATGCTACCCCTGCCGATAGTGGTGATTATCGTGTGGTTTTCAAAAACTCAAATAATACTTGTGGAGAGGAATCAAGTGAGGTTAATGTAGAGGTTGTAAATACGGATATTGAATTGACCTACACAGGTGACGCAGAAACTATTTGTGGAGGAACATTTGCAGATATTACTTCGTTGATTAAAAATCCATTAGCAGGTAATAAAGGAAGTTACGAATACTATACCGATGAAAATCTTACGAATGTTTTAAATCCTCGTACGAATGTACCAGCAGGGGAATATTGGGTACAATTTACAACCACAGATGGTTGTGTTGGTACAAAAAAGAAAATTGTAATTAAAGATGTGAAACCAGTATTCACACCAGATGCAACGACTAACAAAAATTTAGTTATCACAGACGGAAAGAGTTGTTCAGAACAAGATGTTAAATTAACTTTTACGGTTGATGTAGAAGGTACAGGTTGGAAATATCAAGTACAAAAATTAAATGGTACGACTTGGGAAGATGTTGCAGGAATGACAGGAGATGTAACGGATAATGTTGCAGTAGAGGCAGTTGCAATTCAAAATGCGACAACAGCAGACTCGGGTAAATATCGTATCGTTATTAAAAATGCGACTTATAGTGCGTGTTCTACTGCATCATCAGAAGATGGAATACAAATCACAATTATTGACCCAACAATAGAATTTGTAGGAAATACCTCAACGAAAGAAATCTGTGGTGGTACAATAGACTTATCAACTTTGATAGTAGCCAAAACAGGTGGCACAATGAATTATTATCAGTCAAATAAAACAACAAAATTAACTTCAACAACGGTAGGAGCGGGTACTTATTTCGTTCAGTTTGTTGGGGATAATGGTTGTAAAAGTGAAATGACTGAGATTACGATTGTGGATATTACACCAGATAATCCGACATTGAAAGATACGAGCAAAACAAGTATTGTGAAATGTAAAAATGATGTTACTGCTCCGTTAGATGCACGAACATTAGTGAATACACCAACGGGAACAGAACTTGTTTGGTATGATGATAATGGAAAATTAGCAACAGGCACAGAGCCAACTTGGAATACCATTGGAACAAAAAAATATTATGTAGTTTCAAAATTATTAAATGGTGATTGTGAAAGTCCTCAAACAGAGAAAATTACTATTACTTTGACAATTAATGAAAATCCGACATTGCCAACCATTACCAAAGCAACACCAACGAATGCAGATTGTAATGGAACAGGAACGGCAACCATAGAGGGAGGTTTGGTAACAGGGCTTACTTATACACTTAGTGAGTTAGATTCAAATGGTGCTGTTGTAGGAACTCCTAAAACATTGACAAGTGCTACTATTACAGGTTTGAAATTTAATACAGATTACAAAGTAACGGTGACAAATAATAGTAATTGTAGTATTGAAACAACGGGTAATGATATTATCAATATCAGCGATGCAGAGTTGGATTGTGATAATGACGGAGTCAAGAGAGGTGACGAACCAACAACCGATGATGACGAATGTAAGCCATACAAAACACCACAACCTACTATCAATGTAATAGCAACAGATAATAAGGTAAATAATGCAGAAAAAACAGCAGGAGTAACCATTACAGGAACAGCCGAAACAGGTATTCCTGCTAATGCAACACCAGCAGTGAAGGCAGATGTGTTAAATGCAGAAATTGAAATTACGGTAACTTGGGGAGGAAAAACCAAAACAACAACAGTTGCTGATAAAGGCACTTGGAGTGTAACATTCCCAACTGCTGATGTTCCAGCAGACGGAAATGCAACGGTGAGCGTAACAGCAAAACACCATAGTTGTACAAGTGATGCACAAACAAAGGCTGTAATAGTTGATGCAAATGTACCTACAAAACCAGTGATTGTAATAACACAAGATGCAGGTAATGATAGAGTTTATGGTAACGAGCAAGATGAAGAAACCGAAAATGACGGATTTATCAACCGAATAGAGATGGGTAATGACACTGCTATAAAAGTGCGAGTAAATTTACCAACCGATGCAAAAGTGGGTGACATAGTTACAGTAATGGACTTTACAGCCGATGCGACTAATCCTGTGTTGAAAAAGTTACCGCCATTAACAGAGGCGGATATTCAGAAAGGTTATGTTGATACAACCGTTGCAAAACCAGCGGAAAGAAGTAATATCGTTGTAAAAGCAACAATTACCGATACAGCGGGTAATGTTTCTGATGAAAGTGACCCAGATAGTGCGATTTTAGATACAAGTAATCTGAAAGATGACCCAACTACTAATGGAGTTAATGAAGGTATTGCTATTGAAATCGTAGATGATGTTAATAAAGATGATTTAATTTCAAAAGCAGAATTAGGAACTGATGGTATTCAAGTAAAAGTAACTTTACCGAAAGAAACTGCGGCGGGAGATGATTTAATCATCACTGGAAATAATGTAAATAAGAGTAAAAAAGTAACAGAAGCAGAAGCAAAACAAGGTTTTGTGATTATTAACTTTACAGGAGATGAAGTTCCTGCTGAAGGTACGCTATTTACAGCAACAGCCAAAGTAATAGATGCTGCGAAAAATGAAAGTGATGAAGTAAGTGATAGTGCTACATTAGATGTAACAGCACCGACTAAACCACCAGTAGAAATTGTAGAGGATAATAATCCTAAGAATAATATCTTAAACAGAGCAGAATTAGGCGATGCTACAGAAGTTACAGTAAATGTAAAAGCACCTGCTGATGCAAAAGTTGGCGATTTTATTTCGGTAAGTACCGATACACAAGTAGCAGGAAGTCAGCCTATCAAAATAGAGGTAACTGCTCAAAATATTGATGACCTAAAAACAGCAGGTAAGAACATCAAATTCCCTGCACCAGCAGACGGAAAAAGAATCAATGTAGAGGCAACTGTAACGGATAAAGCAGGAAATACATCGGACAAAGGAACAGCGACTGCTTTGAGAGATACGAGTGATTTAAGTAAAGGTATTGCTATTGAGATATTAGACGATACTAATAATGATGACTTGATTTCAAAAGCCGAGTTAGATTTGGTTAATACTGCGAAAAACTTAAAAGCAGGAGTTCAAGTAAAAGTAACTTTACCAGAACAGGTAAAAGCAGGAGATAAGTTAGTGATAAAAGGTACGGGGAATGCTGATAAGGAAATTACCTTAACAACACAGCAAGTAAAAGATGGTTTTGTGATAGAAACTTTTGATACTGCCAATGAAGGTAAATTTGTAGCAACAGCAGAAGTAACCGATGATGCTCAAAATAGCAGTGGTGTCGTAAAAGATGAAAAAACAATCAAAACGACAGCACCAGATGCTCCAACAGTAACATTTGTTGAAGATACGAATAATGATAATTATATCAATAAAGCCGAAAAAGAGGCTGATGGTAATGATACTACGGAGGTAAGTATTCAAGTTCCAACGGGAACAGAAACGACTTCTACTATTGAAGTTACGATAACTTACACAGATGTAGAAACGGGAGTAGTTACAACAGAAACGAAATCTATCCCTGTTACACAGGCTATTTTAGATAATAATCGTACCACAGAAATCACTTTCCCTACACAAGATATAGAAGGTAAAAAAGTGAAAGTGGTTGCAAAAATCAAGGATAATTCAGGTAACTTGTCAAAAGAAGGAGATGATACAGCAACAGTTGATACAACGCTTCCTCCAACACCAGTTATCAAAATTAAAGATGACACTAATGGTGATAAAGTTCTTAATGACAAGGAGATGACAAATCCTGATAAAACTAAGAAAACTGATGTTACGATTGTGGTAACTATTCCAGATGCAGAGAAAGATAAATTGAAAGTAGGAGATGTTATCACCATTACTGATAATGTAGGAAATACAAGAAAAGAAACAGTAACAGCAAGTAATATTGATAATATTAAGAATAATGGTGTAGAAGTTACCTTGCCAAAACCAGCAGAAGGAACAGAAATCGTAGTGAAAGGAACGATAACTGACAAGGCGGGTAATACTACGGAAGGAACAGATAAAGCAACCTTAGATACAACACCACCATCAAAACCAACGGTAGAGATAGTGGAAGATAATAAGCCTAAGAATGAAATATTAAACAAAGAGGAATTAGGTGATAAAACTGAGGTAAGTGTAAAAGTAAAAGCACCATCAGATGTAGAGGTAGGAGATGTTATAACGGTAATTTCGGATACGCAAACAGAACCGATTAAAATACCTGTAACAAAGGATAATATTGATGATTTAAAAGCAGGAAATCATACTGAAAAATTCCCTGCACCAGAAAATGGAAAAACCATCAATGTAGAGGCAACGGTAACAGATAAAGCAGGAAACATATCGGATAAAGGAACGGCGAAGGCTTTAAGAGATACAAGTGATTTATCGGATATTAGTGTTGTAATAACAGAAGATGAAAATAATGATAATATTATTACAAGTTCAGAATTGAATGGTCAAATAGATGTTAAAGTTATTTTACCAAAAGATGCAGAAATAGGAGATACCGTAGTCGTTACAGCATCAGGTAATACGAATAAAACAATTGAACTCTCAAAAGATAATATACAAACAGCACCTGACGGAAGTAAGTTTATTACAGTAGATTTTGACCCTTTGGAAGATAATTCATTCTTTAAGGCGACTGCTACCATAACTGATAAGGCGGGTAACAAAGGAGGACCAGCAGAAGATTTTGCAACAATGGATACTTCTCGCCCAGGAAGACCTATCGTACAAATAGCAGAGGATAAGGATAGTGATGGTTATATCTATAAGTCTGAATTAGAAGGTGATATTGATATTAGTGTTGTGTTACCAGCAGGAGCAAAAGCTGGTCAGGTTGTTTATGTAGATTGGAACGGAGATGGTGTAGCAGATGCTCAAAAAACGATAACATTAGATGATATTACAACAGGACAAGGAGGAAAGAAAAATAGTGTGTTGTTTGTAATGCCAACTCCAAAAGATGCAAATGGAGAGGTGAAATATGGAGAAGAAATAGTTGTAATTGCTTGGGTAGCAGATGATGTGAGTAGAGGTGAAAATAGTGACCCAGCTAAGGCTACTTTACTTGATTATGATGTATGTGATTTGTTTGAAAAACCAGCAGTAACAATATTGAATGATTGTAATACAGAATTACGAGGATTTATTTCTAATTATCTGAAAAAAGATAATAATAATGATATTACTTATGAAGTGATAGAAGGTTCAGGTTTGACTATCAAAACTGATGGTAAGTTGGAAGGTTTAGTAGAAGGAACGACCTATACAATAAAAGCAACTTATCGTTATAGAGGAAGAGATTGTGATAAAAAAGTAACTTTCACCGCACCAAAATTAGATTGTTCAGACTCAGATTGTGAGGTAGCGTTGATGTCGCCAACAATAGTAAAAGGTTCGGATTGTGATGGAGCGTATGCTTATGTAGGTGATGTAGTAGCAGAAGCAATTTACACTATTGATAATGGAGCAACTATTACAAATGGAAAAATCGCAAATATTGAATATGGTAAGGTATATACGGTAACGGTAACCAAAGGAAAAAACTGTAAAGCAATGACGCAGTTTAGTGTAAGCAAGTCGAAAGATTTAGTATGTGATAATCCTTGTAAGACATCAAAATTAGATATTACATTATCAAGCGATTGTACTGGTACAAAAGGTAAAATAAATAATTTGTCGGCGTATGGTAAGGCTAATGTAAAGATTACTCCAGCAGATGGAATAACAATAAAAGATGACGGAACAATTGAAGGCTTACAAGTAGAAGTTGCTTATCATATTGTAGCTAAGGGAGCAACTTGTGATAATACAACTGTAGCAGATGTTGTAATAGCAGATGGTTGTGATGTATGTACGTTGTTGGAGCAACCAGTTATTGTTAAAGATAAGCCGAAAGAATGTGCTAAAACAGGAAGTGCAAGTATCAAGGGTTATGATAAAACACTTACTTATACAATTAGTCCAAGTGCTGATATAGATAAGGAAACTGGAAAAATTACAGGTTTGGCTTTCAATACAAAATATGTTGTAACGGTAACAAAAGAGGATTGTGTTAAGGAGTCAGAACCATTTGCAATTAGTGATGCTCATTTCGATTGTGATAATGATGGTGTTAAGAGAGGTGATGACCCAGATGATAATGACCCTTGTGTTCCGAACAAAACAGCTAAACCTACTATTAATGTAATAGCAGATGATAACGCTGTAAGCAAAAAAGAGAAGGTAGATGGAATTACTATTACAGGAACAGCAACAACAGGAATATCTGAAAAACCAAATTTAGGAGTTATTAAGATAAAAGTAGTTTGGGGAGGTGTAGAAAAAACTGTTGATACAAATGAAACTGGTGAATGGAGTGTTGATTTCACAGAAAATGAAATTCCAGAAGATGGATTAACAGAAGTAAGTGTGACAGCTACACATCATAATTGTGAGAGTGAGCCACAGAAAATGGAAGTTGTTGTTGATACAGAAGCGCCAGAAGTAAAAATAGGTGATGTAAAAGATACTGATGAAGTAGTTATAGGAACAACAACAGAACCTAATGCAGAGGTAACCGTAACATTCCCTGATGGAACAAAGGAAACAACAACAGCAGACGAAAATGGTAATTGGGAAGTCCCAGTAGGAGATAGAGAGTTGAAAGAAGGAGAAACTATTATAGCAATAGCAACAGATGAAGCAGGTAATGAATCAGAAGAAGATAAAACAGAAGTTTATGGTGACGTTGAAGTCTATGGAGAGTTTAGTCCGAATGGAGATGGAATAAATGATTATTTGAAGATTAAGAATATCAAAAGAGAAAGATATTCAAATAATATAATTAAAATCTTTAACAGATGGGGTAATCTTGTATGGGAAGCATCAGGATATGATAATGATAAAGTTAAATTTGAAGGTGTTTCTAATGGTAGAGCTACATTAGGAAAAGGAGAAAAATTACCAGTAGGAACGTATTATTATATGTTAGACCTTGGTGATGGAAGCCCAATAATGAAAGGTTGGATTTATATTAACAGATAGTTTTGATTATCAATTAATAATAAAACAGAATTTGGATTTTATATTCAAATTCTGTTTTTTTATATTATATTCGTGTTTTAAAATATATTATGAAGATAGAACAACAAGTCGGAAAATTGTTAAAAAATAAAGGGGTAACGCTTTCAACAGCAGAAAGTATGACGGGAGGGAAGTTATCAGCAACAATAGTTTCTGTTTCAGGAGCATCACAATATTATAAAGGCGGTTTTATAACCTATTCGGCAGAATTAAAACAAAAATTACTTGGTGTTCCAAAAGAAATTATTGATAAATATTCGGTTGTTAGCAAACAAGTTGCAGAAATTATGGCGAGTTCTGTGCGAGAAAAAACAAATACCGATTTTGGAATTTCAGTAACAGGAAACGCAGGGCCAACAACTGATTACAATACAGATGAAGTAGGTTTGGTTTATATAGGTGTTTCTTCGAAAATTAAAACAGAGGTTTTTAAACGAAAATTTTTAGGAACA
>PDWJ01003989.1_pt1 | contig 13452 bp, 12 predicted proteins | sample 1430881 | NCBI WGS metagenome assembly PDWJ01 (sample SAMN01162460, study PRJNA174530) | Oral metagenome, whole genome shotgun sequencing project. | biome: Marine environment; feature: Marine mammal; material: Swab sample of the gingival sulcus; isolation source: swab sample of gingival sulcus... | reverse complement strand
CTCGGGCGCCATGGTGGCGGAGAAGAACAGCGTCTGCCGGGTGAAGGGCACGAGGCCGAAGATGCGTTCGATGTCGGGGATGAAGCCCATGTCGAGCATCCGGTCGGCCTCGTCGACCACCATGATCTCGATGCCGGTGAGCAGGAGCTTGCCGCGCTCGAAATGGTCGAGCAGACGGCCCGGGGTGGCGATCAGCACGTCGACGCCGCGGTCGATGAGCTGGTCCTGATCCTTGAAGCTGACGCCGCCGATCAGGAGTGCCTTGGTGAGCTTGACGTGTCTGGCGTAGGTGTCGAAGTTTTCTGCCACTTGCGCCGCGAGTTCGCGGGTGGGGCAGAGGACCAGCGAGCGCGGCATCCGGGCGCGGGCGCGGCCGCGGGCGAGCTTGCAGATCATCGGCAGGGTGAAGGAGGCGGTCTTTCCGGTGCCGGTCTGGGCGATGCCGAGCACGTCCTTGCCTTCCAGCGCCGGCGGGATGGCGCCTTCCTGGATCGGGGTCGGGCTTTCGTAGCCGGCTTCGTCGACGGCTTTGAGGACTTTCGGGCTGAGGTTCAGATCGGTGAACTTGGTCAAGGCGTGCCTTTTCGGTTGGTTGGCGGCGGTGATGGCCGCAAAACCAAAGCGGCCGGTCCGGCCGTATTGCCGGAACGTGTCAGTGGTTGGGGCTTTAGCGGGCAGGGGGCGACAGGTCAAGGGAGCGGCGGTGGAGCGGCGGTTTTGCCGGCGGCGGGGCGCTGGTCCGGTCGGTGGTTCGGGGTGGTTTCGGGTGAGCCGGGGGCGCTGCCCCCGGACCCCCGGAGTATTTGAGCCAAGAAAAAGGAGGGCGCCGGTATCGTGCTGCCTGTGTCCGGGGCCGGCGTGGCGGTCAGGCCATCATCTCCTTGGTGGCGCTGAGGGTGAGCTCCGGGTAGTCGCGTTCGGCGCGGTCGATGTCCCATTTCAGCCGGGTGAGATAGACCGGGTCGCCGTCGTGGTCGTGGGCCATGTGTTGCTTGTTGGCGGCCATGAAGCGGTCGAGCTCGGGTTTCGGGCCGGAGACCCAGCGGGCGGAGGTGAATTGCGACGCCTCGAAGCGGACCGGCAGGCCGTATTCCAGCTCGATCCGGCTGGCGAGCACCTCGAATTGCAGCGCGCCGACAACGCCGACGATGAAGCCCGCGCCGATGTCGGGGCGGAACACCTTGGCGGCGCCCTCCTCGGCGAATTGCATCAGCGCCTTTTCGAGATGCTTGGCCTTCATCGGGTCGCCCGCGCGCACGCCTTGCAGGAGTTCCGGCGCGAAGGAGGGGATGCCGGTGACCCGCAGCGCCTCGCCCTCGGTGAGCGTGTCGCCGATGCGCAATTGTCCGTGGTTGGGGATGCCGATGATGTCGCCGGCCCAGGCCTCTTCGGCAAGCTCGCGGTCGGAGGCGAGGAACATCACCGGGTTGGAGATCGCCATGGGCTTTTTCGTGCGCACATGGGTGAGCTTCATGCCCCGCTTGAAATGCCCCGACGCCATGCGGACGAAGGCCACGCGGTCGCGGTGTCTGGCGTCCATGTTGGCCTGAACCTTGAAGACGAAGCCCGCGACCTTCTTTTCCTCCGGCGCGATCTGGCGCGGTTCGGCGCGTTGCGGCTGGGGTTCGGGGGCATAGGCGGCGATGCCGTCCATGAGTTCCTTGACGCCGAAGGAATTGATCGCGGAGCCGAACCAGATCGGGGTCATCATGCCTTGCGCCACTTCGGCCGGGTCGAGCGCGGGCAGGAGTTCGCGCGCCATCTCGACCTCTTCGCGCAGCTGTTCCAGCAGGGGGCCGGGGACGTGGTCGGCGAGTTTCGGGTCGTCGAGCCCGTCGATGCGGATGCTTTCGGCCACCCGGTTGCGGTCGGCGCGGTCCATGAGCTCCAGCCGGTCGTGGATCATGTCGTAGCAGCCGAGGAAATCGCGCCCCATGCCGATCGGCCAGGAGGCGGGGGCGACGTGGATCGCCAGCATCTCCTGGATTTCGTCGACGATGTCGAACGTGTCGCGGGCCTCGCGGTCCATCTTGTTGCAGAAGGTCAGGATCGGCAGGTCGCGCATGCGGCAGACTTCGAAGAGCTTCTGCGTCTGGCTTTCGACGCCCTTGGCGCCGTCGATCACCATGATCGCCGCATCGACCGCGGTGAGGGTGCGGTAAGTGTCTTCGGAGAAGTCGGAGTGGCCGGGGGTGTCGACGAGGTTGTAGCGGTATCGGTCGAAGTCGAAGGACATCGCCGAGGCCGAGACCGAGATGCCGCGGTCCTGCTCCATCTTCATGAAGTCCGACCGGGTGCGCCGCGCCTCGCCCTTGGCGCGGACCTGGCCCGCCATCTGGATGGCGCCGCCGTAGAGCAGGAATTTCTCGGTGAGCGTGGTCTTGCCGGCGTCGGGGTGCGAGATGATCGCAAAGGTCCGCCGCCGGGCGATTTCGGCGGGCAGGTCGGGGCGGTTTTCGGGGCGGTTCCGGGCGGTGTTCGACGTGTTCGACATGGGCCGCGGTATAGGCAAGGCGGTGGGGGGCGGCAAGGGACGGGCGGCGCGGGGGCTGGGTTATGGTATGCGGTGCCGGTTGCGGGATCTGCCGGAAATTTTATTGGCTATATTGATATGCTTTGGAGATCAAAAGGATGCAAGGCGATCTTGAAGTTGATTTGGCATTGCGGGAAAGCCTTTCGAAAGGCCGTGCCGAACGCCCCTGGAAGGACGTTCCCCCGGGTTCAGAGCGCGGAGAGGCGTTTCAGCATATGGGCCACGTCGGGGCTTTGGGCGAGGTCGGCGCGCTCGATCTCGGCGGCAGGGAGCGCGCTGCCGCTGCGGGGCCTGCGCGCGATCTCGTCGGGCAGGGCGGCCTCGGTGGTGGGGTCGACCAGCAGGCTTTCGGCGGCGATGCCCTCGGCGAAGATGATCTCGTGCTTGTCGAACAGCAACTGGAAATAGTCGACAAAGCCGCCGGGCTGCCGGGTGACCGTGGTGCCGTTGACCAGCAGTTCGGCCCGCACCAGCACTTCCTTCTGTCCGGCTTTCAGCGCGTCGACCCGCTGGTAGACGAACAAACGGTGCGCCGGGCCGACGAGCAGCGGCCCGGTGTTGTTGAGCGCGCCCGGCGCGATGCGGATCGGTGCGAAGGGGCCGAAGGCGCGCAGGGTGTCGCAGCCGATCCAGCGCAGCACCTGGGAGCCGGAATCGCGGGTCAGCACCCGGTCGCCGGGTTTGAGTGCCTCAACCGGGCGCTGGATGCCGCCGGCAAGCGTGATCCGCGTGCCCCGGGTGAAGGCGACGGCGGCGGTTTCGGCCAGGCGTGCCGGGGCGCCGCTGCGGTCGATGGTGACGAGCGTGTAGCCGCGTCCGGGCAGGAAGGGGGCCAGCGGAGCCAGGTAGATTGCGGCGATATTGCCGTCGCTGTCGGTCTCGACGAAGACCAGCGCGTCGCGGGTGGCGCTCCCGGGATCCATGAAGGTCAGCAGGCTGTCGAGAAACACCCGTGCGCCCGGCTGGCCGGTGCCGCTGGCGGGGGCGACGTGCAAGGCGCCGGTGGCGGGGTCGGTGTCGAGGCCGAGACGCCGGTGGCGGGCCCCGGGGGCGAGGGCATAGACGTCTTCACAGGCGAGGTCGGCGGCGTCGCCAAGCGGGTCACCCTCGTTGGCGCCGCGTATCGCGGTGAAGTGCTCCGAAAGGAAGACCGGCAGATGCCGGGTGAGCGTCTGCTTCTGGCGGTCTGCCGGGTCGGTCCGCGTGGTCATTGCCCTGTTCCCCTGGCGGGGCCCCCACCGCCGGGCGCAAGGGTAGGGCGGAGGCGGCGGTCGGGTCAATGATCCGGTGAGGAGACGTGAAACGCCGCTGTCCGGGGGCATCCCGGGACAGGGGTGTTGCAACCGCGGAAACAGCCCGGCCGGCGCGAGGGCTGGCGGAAAGGATTGTGTCCTGTCCGGCGACAGGCATTCGCGAAAGAGGGCGAATCGGTGCCGGGCGGCAGGGGCCGGGATTGAGCACGGGTTCGAGTATCCGGGCCGGAAAAGGGGTGCGCCCCGGGCGGGCGCGGACGGGTCCGGGGCGGATCGCCGGGGAAAGCGGCGGGCGTTCGGGTGCCGGGCTTGCCTGTGTCTGCCGGGGCTGCTATCCGGGCCTTCCCGGTTTCCGACAAGTTCTATCAGGCATGGACCCCGCCCGCATGGAGGCTCGCCTCGAGATAAACGACATTTCCCGCGCCTTCGGTGGACGGCGGGTGGTCAGTGATGTGTGCTTGCGGGTGGATCCGGGGCAGGTGATCTGCCTGCTCGGCCCGTCTGGCTGCGGCAAGTCCACCACGCTGAGGATCATCGCCGGGGTTGACCGGCCGGACGCGGGCGTGATCCGCATCGACGGGCGGGCGATCGCGGGGCCGGACGTTTTCGTGCCGCCGGAGAAGCGGGGCATCGGGCTGATGTTTCAGGATTTCGCGCTGTTTCCGCATCTCAGCGTGTTCGACAACGTGGCCTTCGGGCTCACCGGCAGCCGCACCGCCAGGCGGATGCGGGTGCGCGAATTGCTCGACAAGGTCGGGCTGCTGCGCTACGAGACGCGCTTTCCGCACGAGCTTTCGGGGGGCGAACAGCAGCGCGTGGCGCTGGCGCGCGCGCTGGCGCCGAGGCCCCGCATCATGCTGATGGACGAGCCTTTTTCCGGCCTCGACGACCGGCTGCGCGACGGCATCCGCGACGAGACCCTGGCGATCCTCAAGGATGAGGGCGCGGCGGTGCTGCTGGTGACCCATGAGCCCGAGGAGGCGATGCGCATGGCCGATGAGATCGCGCTGATGCGGGGCGGGCGGATCGTCCAGCAGGGCGCGCCCTACAGCCTGTACAACGCGCCCGTCGACCGCGAGGCGGCGGCGTTCTTCTCCGATGTCAACGTGATCCGGGGGCAGGTGCGCGATCAGCACGCCGGGACTGTCTTCGGCGCCTTTCCGGTGCCGGGGCAGCCGGACGGGGCGGAGGTGGAGCTTGTCGTCAGGCCGCAGCATATCCGGATCGACACCGATCGCGCGGGCGAGGCTCCGGCGCCGGATCATGGGGGCTGGGCGCGGGCACGGGTGGAGCGGGCGCGGTTCATCGGCAAGGAAAGCCTGGTCGAGGTCGGGGTGGAGGCCGATGGCGCCTGGCTGACGGCGACGGTGCCGGGGGTGTTTCTGCCGGATCCGGGCACGCCGCTGCGGATCGCGCTGCGGCGCGACCGTTGCTTCGTGTTTCCCGTGGTGCCCGGGGAGGGCTGAGAGGTGGGGCGCGGTAACCGGCGCAGGGTCCGCGCACAGGACCGTGCCGGGGCTTCGCGGGCGTTTTCTTGCCTCGCGCGCGCTTTCGGGCTTTGATCTTGCCTGGCAAGTGAATAGATACGTCTGGAACGAATTCCGGACAATTCCGCGAAAGGAAAACCCATGTCTCTTGGTCCCTGGCAAGTGCTGCTGATCGCCGTTGTCGTGCTCGTGCTGTTCGGGCGCGGCAAGATCTCCTCGATGATGGGCGAGGTCGGCAAGGGCATCACCTCCTTCCGCAAGGGGATCGAGGAAGGCAAGAAGGAGATCGAGGAACAGGCGGCGGAGGCGGCGAAAGACGTCACCCCCGAAGACGACAAGGACAAGGTCTGACCCGGCCTTCGCGGTGCGCCTGTGAGGCGGTCGCGACCTGACGGGACCGGCAACGGCATCCCGGGGGGGCGGCTTTTCGAGAGGTAGCCCATGTTTGACATCGGTTTCACCGAGCTCATGCTGATCGGCGTGGTGGCGCTGATCGTCGTCGGGCCGAACGACCTGCCGAAGCTGTTTCACACGCTCGGCCGGATCACCGCGCGGCTGCGCGGGCTCGGGCGCGAGTTTACCCAGGCGATGAACGCGGCCGCCAGAGAGAGCGGCATGGAGGAGGTGGCGAAAGACCTCAAGGGGATGACGAACCCCGGCTCCTACGGGCTCGACAAGCTCAATGAGGCGGCCGACAAGTTCGAGAACTGGTCGCCTTCGGCTTCGGCGAGGGACCCGAAGAAGACGGACACCGGAGAGCCGCAGCGCCGCGCCGATGTGGAGAAGATCCGCGCCATGACCGAGGCGAAAGGCCGCGGGACGACGGCGCGCGAAGGGGCCGACACCACCGGGGCATCCGGCACCGCCGCATCCGCACAGGGGACCGCACCGCAGCCCGCTGACCCGAAACCCGCCGCCGGAGCGGCCGAGACCAAGACCGACGACACATGAGCCCTGCCGACGACGAGATCGAGGACACCTCCGCGCCTCTGATCGAACATCTTGCCGAATTGCGCACCCGCCTGATCCGGGCGGTGCTCTATTTCGTGATCGGCTTCATCGTCGCCTTCATCTTTTCCGGCCAGATCCTCGACTTTCTGCTGGTGCCGATCGAGCAGAGCATGCGCGCGCTCGGCAATCCCAACCCGGTGATGCAATACACCGCGCCGCAGGAATACTTCTTCACCCTGGTCCGGATCGCGATGGTGGCGGGGCTGTTCCTGTCTTTCCCCTTTGTTGCCAACCAGCTCTGGCGGTTTGTGGCGCCGGGGCTCTACAAGTCGGAAAAACAGGCGTTTCTGCCCTTCCTGATCGCCTCGCCGGTGATGTTCGCGCTGGGCGGGGTATTTGCGCATCTGGTGGTCACGCCGTTGGCGATGCAATTCTTCCTCGGCTTCGCCGATGCCGCCTCGCTGGTGGCGGTGTTCTTCACCGAAGTGCCGACCGCGGCGGGCGAGGTGCTGGAGCCGGTGGCCCCGAAGGAGGGGATCGAGATCGTCTTTCAGGGCAAGGTCAACGAATCTCTCGACATCACCCTGAAGCTGATCGTCGCCTTCGGCCTGTCGTTCCAGCTGCCGGTGCTGCTGACCCTGATGGGCCGGGCGGGGCTTGCCACCAGCGCCGGTCTGGCGGGGGTGCGCAAATATGCCGTGGTCGGCATCCTGACGCTCGCGGCCATCGTCACCCCGCCGGATGTGATCACCCAGGTGATCCTGTTCACCGTGGTCTACGGGCTCTACGAAGTCTCGATCCAGCTGGTGAAGCGGTTCGAGAAACAGCGCGAAGAACGGCTGAGGGCCGAGGGGCTGTGGTTCGAGGATGATTGGGACGACGACGAAGAGGCCGACGACATGGCGCACCATGGGGCCGGTGAGGCTGCGGATGACGCGCCGGGGCCCGGCGCCGGGAAAGGCTGACGGGCCGGGGAGATGAAGGCGCGATGACGGGCGCGATGAAAGCGGTGAAGGCGGGGATGACGGCGGGGGCAATGACCGGTGACGCGCTCACCCGCATCGCCGAGGCGCTGGAGCGGATCGCGCCCGCGCCGCTCGGGGCGCCGGATTTCGACGCCGCCGAGGCCTTCGTCTGGCATGTGGACCCCGACCGCCTTGCGCCGGTCGCCCGGGTCAACCGTGTCGACATCGCGCTGCTCGTGGGGGTCGACCGGGTGCGCGACATCCTGCTCGACAACACCCGCCAGTTCGCCCGCGGCCTGCCGGCCAACAATGCCCTGCTCTGGGGCGCGCGCGGCATGGGCAAGTCGTCGCTGGTGAAGGCGGTCCACGCGGCGGTTTCGGCCGAAGGCCACCCGCTGAAACTGGTCGAATTGCAGCGCGAGGATATTCCCAGCGTCGGGCGGCTGCTCAGGCATCTCAGCGCCTCGGCGCATCGCTTCGTGCTGTTCTGCGATGATCTGTCGTTCAGCCATGACGACCAGCATTACAAGAGCCTCAAGGCGGTGCTGGATGGCGGTGTCGAGGGGCGGCCGGGCAATGTGGTATTCTATGCGACCTCGAACCGGCGCCACCTGATGCCCCGCGACATGATCGAGAACGAACGCCATTCGGCGATCAACCCCGGCGAGGCGGTGGAGGAGAAGGTGTCGCTCTCGGACCGGTTCGGCCTCTGGCTCGGCTTCCACCCCTGTTCTCAGGACGATTATCTTGCGATGATCCGGGGCTATGTGGCGGCCTTCGGGATCGGGGTGGACGACGACAGCCTGCGCGCCGAGGCGATCGAATGGCAGGCGACGCGCGGGGCGCGGTCGGGCCGGGTGGCCTGGCAATTCGTCACCGACCTTGCCGGGCGGCGGGGGGTGCGGATTGGCTGAGCCGGGCTGGCCCCGGGCTCTGGTCGCGACGGGGAGGTGGAGGGCGAGCTATGCCGACCCGATCCGGCTGCGTGCCGGCGATCCGCTCACCCTGTCGGGCCGCGAAGAGATCTGGGACGGGCACCGCTGGCTCTGGGCCGAGGCGGCGGACGGGCGTGTGGGCTGGGTGCCCGATGCGCTGGTCGATGCTTTGATTGATGAGGCCCGGGCGCGGGCCGATTACAGCGCCATGGAACTGAGCTGTACCCCCGGCACGTCTGTCACCGGGCTGGCAGCGACCCATGGCTGGATCTGGTGCCGTGACCGGGATGGGGCCGAGGGCTGGCTGCCGGCGCGGCTTCTGGCGGCGGCGTAAGCATGAAACGCCCTCGCCTGGCCCCGGCCCGGCTCCGGCCCGGCCCCCGCTCAGCCTTTTCCAGACAGCGCCGCGAGAATGCGCGCCCAGCTGCGCGCGCCCTTGGTGAAGCTTCTGACGTCGTATTTCTCGTTCGGCGAATGGATCGCATCGTCGTCGCGGGCGAAGCCCACGAGCATCGCCGGCATGCCGAGGATCTCCTGGAAATGCCCGGCGATCGGGATCGACCCGCCGCAGCCGGTAAACGCCGCCTCGATGCCCCATTCGTCGGTCAGCGCCTGGCGCACGGTCTCGAAGGCGGGGTCGTCGGTGGGCATGTGGCTGGCGCGGTCGCCGTGGAGCAGGGGGAATTCGGCGGTGACATCGGCGGGCAGGCGGCTTTCGACATGTTTGACGAAGGCCGCATGCACCTTGGCCGGATCCTGATCGCCCACCAGCCGGAAGCTCACCTTGGCGCTGGCCTCCGCCGGCAGCACCGTCTTGAAGCCCTCGCCGGTATAGCCGCCGGTGATGCCGTTGACCTCCGCCGTGGGGCGTGACCAGATCATCTCCAGCGGTGTGCGGCCGGCCTCGCCCGCGGGCACCGACAGGCCGACATTGTCGAGAAACCGCGCGTGGTCGAAGCCGAGCTTCTCCCATTGGGCGCGGATCGCCTCGGGGAGTTCGGGCACGTCGTCGTAGAAGCCTTCGAGCGTCACCCGGCCGTTGTCGTCATGCATCTCGCCGAGGATCTTCGCGAGCAGATGGATCGGGTTGTGCGCCAGTCCGCCATACATGCCCGAATGCAGATCGCGCGAGGCCGCCTTCAGGGTCACCTCCTCGGCCTGGATCCCGCGCAACATGGTGGTGATCGCGGGGATGCGGCCTTCGAACATGCCGGTGTCGCAGATCATCGCGAAATCGGCTTTCAGCTCTTCGGCGTTTTCCTTCATGAAAGGTACCAGCGAGGGTGAGCCGGATTCTTCCTCGCCTTCGAGGAAGATGGTGATCCGGCAGGGGAGTTCGCCATGTTCGGCCACCCAGGCGCGCATCGCCTCGACGAAGGTCATGAGCTGCCCCTTGTCGTCCGAAGTGCCGCGGCCGCGGATCACCGGGCCGGCGGCTGTGTCTTCGACGGCGGGTTCGAAGGGCGGGCTGTCCCACAGTTCCAGCGGGTCGACCGGCTGGACGTCGTAATGGCCGTAGAACAGGAGATGCGGCGCGCCCGCGCCGCCATGGGCCACCACCATCGGATGGCCGGGGGTGGGGCGTTTTTCGGCGGCAAAGCCGATGCTTGCGAGGTCGGCCACCAGCCAGTCGGCGGCGGCATCGCAATCGCCCTTGTAGGCCGGGTCGGTGGAGATCGAGGGGATGCGCAAGAGCGCCAGCAGGCGGTCGAGGGCGTCGTTCCGGGTCTGGTCGAGGCGGGAAAGAACATTGGCGAGGGGCATGTCTGTCTCCTGTGGAGGAGCCGGGCGGTCCGGCTGGTCGGTGGAAACCGTATCACGATGGCCGGCACTGTCCAGCGCGGCGGGGGGGGTGGTGCCGGGGCGCGGCCGGCGATATGCTGGTCACAGCAGATGTCCACAGCAAACGGAGACATGCGCATGACCGGAACCCGGAAGATCCCCGCTCTTTCCCGCTTTCTGCTGCCTCTCTTTCTGGTGTCTGCCGCCACGCCGGTGGCCGCGGACGGGCTGGCCTTCGAACCGGTGGCGCCCGAGGGGCTTTCGTCCGAGCGCATGGCGGGGGTGAAGCAGTTTCAGGCCTCCATCGGGGAAGACCAGCTCGCGGCGATGAAGGCCGAAGGCCAGGGCGCCTGGGGTGCGATCGCCATTCCCGTGGCCAGACGCGGCGATCCTGTCACGGTCGCCAACCTGCCCGACCGCGCCGGGGCCAGGGCGGCGGTGCTCGAAGCCTGCGAGGCCAAGGCCGAAACCGGTTGTGCGGTGATCGGGTTTTTCGTGCCGGGCGATGGCTGATCGCCGCAAAGGCGCGGCTGCACCGTCAAACGGCGGCGGCACGCGGGCCGGGATGGGGAGAATCGCGGCCTGGGTGCGCCGTGCCGCCCGGACCGGTGGCGGGACGCCCCACGAATGCCCCCATATTTCCCTTGAAAATGCGGCATAAGGTCCAAAAAACTGACATTTGTCAGTTTTTCTTGACCGGGATCAAACTCTTCCGCAGATACACAACGTAAGACTCCGATATGATCGGAAACAGAAAGGCCGGAGCATTGTCAGGCGGGGGTTCCCGAAACGGCCCCGGGAGGCACGGCGTCCCAGAAAGGAAAATTAGGTGAATTACGAAGCCGAACTGGATGCAGCCCTGCAAAGGCTGCATGACGAAGGGCGCTATCGGGTCTTCATCGACATCGAACGCGAGAACGGCAATTTTCCTCATGCGATGTGGTCGAAGCCCGACGGCTCCAGAGTGCCGGTGACGATCTGGTGCGGCAACGATTATCTCGGAATGGGCCAGAACCCCGTGGTGCTCGAAGCGATGCACGCCGCCATCGACGCCGCCGGCGCCGGGTCCGGCGGCACCCGCAACATTTCCGGCACCACGGTCTATCACAAACGCCTGGAGGCAGAGGTAGCCGACCTGCACCGCAAGGAAGCGGCGCTTCTGTTCACCTCGGCCTATATCGCCAACGACGCCACGCTTTCGACCCTGCCCAGGCTGTTTCCCGGGCTGATCATCTATTCCGATTCGCTCAACCACGCCTCGATGATCGAAGGCGTGCGCCGCAACGGCGGTGCCAAGCGGATCTTCCGCCACAATGACATTGACGATTTGCGCGAGAAACTCGCCGCCGACGACCCCGGGGCGCCGAAGCTGATCGCTTTCGAATCGGTCTATTCGATGGACGGCGATTTCGGCCGGATCGAGGAGATCTGCGATCTCGCCGACGAATTCGGCGCGCTGACCTATATCGACGAGGTGCACGCCGTCGGCCTCTACGGTCCCCGCGGCGCGGGCGTTGCCGAGCGCGACGGGCTGATGGGCCGGCTCGACATCATCAACGGGACTTTCGCCAAGGGCTTCGGCGTGATGGGCGGCTACATTGCCGCCTCGGCCAAGATGGTCGATGCCATCCGTTCTCACGCGCCCGGGTTCATCTTCACCACCTCGCTCGCCCCGGCGCTGGCCGCCGGTGCCGCCGCCTCGGTGGAATTCCTCAAGACCGGGGCCGGCCAGGCCCTGCGCGACAAGCATCAGGAGCGGGCCAGGGTGCTGAAAACGCGGCTGAAAGCCCTGGGCCTGCCGCTCATTGACCACGGCAGCCACATCGTGCCGCTGATCGTCGGCGATCCGGTTCACACCAAGCGTCTCAGCGACCTGCTGCTCGACGGTTACGGCATCTATGTGCAGCCGATCAACTATCCGACCGTTCCGCGCGGCACCGAGCGGCTGCGGTTCACGCCTTCGCCGGTGCATGGGGCTCAGGAGGCCGATGCGCTGGTCCATGCGCTCGATGAACTCTGGTCGCAATGTGCGCTGAATCGCGCCGAACTCTCTGCGTGACCTTCTGCTGCGTTGTGTGGTTGCACTTGCCGCGTGCTACAAGCATCTTACTGCAAGGAGGGCGGTGTTCGAATCGTCCGCAAACGGGGGCGGGGCGGTGCATCGCCCTCATGAGGCAGGGGATGGCCGATGATCAGGCGTTGGGTTACGCCCAGGATCACCGAACAGGCTGAAGAGCCGACCGGATTCGATTCCTTCGATCTCCGGCTGGGTGATGTCATGCGCGGCGAACGGGCCACCCTCGGCAAGTCGCTGCTCGACGTCCAGAACGAATTGCGCATCAAGGCGGCCTATATCGCGGCGATCGAAAATGCCGACGTCAAGGCCTTCGAAACCCCGAGTTTCATTGCCGGCTACGTGCGCTCCTATGCGCGCTATCTCGACATGGACCCGGACTGGGCCTTTGACACCTTCTGCCGCGAAAGCGGCCATGTGTCGGCACACGGGCTCACCTCCGGTCGCGCGAGGCCGGAAAAGGCCGCCCGCAAGACCGGTCAGTCCGGTCAGTCCGACGGCCCCGACCCGTTTGCCGGCATCGCCTTCGCGCCGCAGCCGGGCTCCATTTTCGAAGGGATCGAACCGGGCGCGGTCGGTTCCGTGGCGGTGCTGCTGGCGCTGATCGGTGTGCTGGGCTTTGGCGGCTATTCGGTGCTGCGCGAGATTCAGAAGGTGGATTTCGCACCCGTCGAGCAGAGCGTCGGCGTGCTCGAAAGCATTCCCGGCCTGGGAGCAGACAGCCCGGCTGCCACCGGTGGCGGCGCCGCGAAGCTGGCAGGTGAAGCCGGTGCATCCGGCCCGCCGGTGACCCCGCCAACCGCCCAGGCGCTCGACCGGCTCTATCGCCCGCAGGCGCTGGACGTGCCGGTGCTGATCGCCCGAGACGGGCCGATTTCAACGCTCGATCCGGCCGATGTGGGCGTTCTGGCCGGTACTGAAACCACCAGGCCGGCCGCCGGTCCCGCGACCGACCCGGTCTCCGCCTCGCGGGTAGCCGGTTCCGCTTCCGACGCGGCGGCGACAGCCCCGGTTCCGGGCGGGGTGCGGGTCTTCGGACCCGACGCGCCCGAAGTGGCGATCTTCGCGGTGCGCCCATCCTGGGTGCGGGTCCGCGCCGCCGACGGTTCGGTGATCCTCGAAAAGATCCTCGACACGGGAGAAAAATACGTTCTCCCGCCCCTCGAAGCGGCCCCGACCCTGCGGTCGGGCAATTCAGGGTCGGTCTATTTCGCCGTCAACGGCACCGCCTACGGCCCCGCGGGCGAGGGCGCTTCGGTGGTCAAGAACGTCGTGCTTGCTCCCGGGGCCCTGACCGAATCCTATGCGGTGGCCGATCCTGCCGCCGACCAGGCCCTGGCCGATTTTGTCGCCGTCGCCGAGGCCAGCGTCGACTAAAGCGCCCGACCTTTAACCTGAGACATATCCGGCAGCCCTGAAGTAGTTCCAGCACTCTTCCGGAGAGAAGAGATCGCAGATTTCTGTGAGGGCGT
>PDWJ01003988.1_pt1 | contig 13455 bp, 12 predicted proteins | sample 1430881 | NCBI WGS metagenome assembly PDWJ01 (sample SAMN01162460, study PRJNA174530) | Oral metagenome, whole genome shotgun sequencing project. | biome: Marine environment; feature: Marine mammal; material: Swab sample of the gingival sulcus; isolation source: swab sample of gingival sulcus... | reverse complement strand
TCTTGATGCTTTTGCAAAGAGCTGATAAGCATTGCATTGGTTTTATTTACTTTGGTTATTAAAGAATCTAAAGCAGAATCTAAAGATAAATTTGCCAATCTGTTATTTGATCTTGGAAATACGATACCTCCATTTGTTAAACTACTTGTAGGAGCATCGAAAATATAAATATTATCTTCATTAGATACTAAATTAATAAAGCCACTTTGCTTAATTAGACTATTTTCAACTATATAGTTCTCTATATAACTCATATATTGTAAATCTATATTGTTCAATAGTTCTTTAGCTTCTAATACAAAATTTTGATAATCGGTATCAATATGATTTTGCATTTGTACAAACAAAAATTTCCCCGATTTTTTAGCTATATTACTTATAGCACTTGGCTGTAGTTTTAAATGTTCATCAGTGCCAAAAATGAGAAAAATATTGTTTTCAAAATGCCCCTTATCATTGTTTATGTTTTGTAGAAGTGCACTTTGCAAATTATATGTTTTAGAGCGTTGGTTTGGTGTAATACCTTTTGACACGGTTTTGTCTATATAATCTAGCCAAACAGCGAACTCTTGAGTAGGAGGTAAATAACTATTCCCTTGTTGAGAAACACAAGAGGCCGAGAAAGTATAAAAACGCTGTTGCGATTCAGGGATACGTAACCATATACTTTGCAAAGAATTGAGAAAAGGAGACATCAGATGTTTGTCCTTCTCAAAAAAGATAAGATGGAAATTGGTTTTCTTGTTTTCTGTTTTCATCCGATCTATATCCAACACAAATATATTCTCCCCTTTTACATTAATAAGTTTATTTTTAGAATGATCCCACACTTGAAGAGGTATACTGGCTATTTCGGGTAGATCTGTAAAAGTTTTTGAGTTGCCACTATACGAATAGGCGTGCTTATTCTCCAATTCATAAGATTTAATAGGGAGTGTATCTTTAGAGGTAAAAGGTATCCAAGCAGGTTCCGATTGGGTTTTTAGAAGTTGATGCTGTCCGGTTTGAAAAATAAGGTCGGCAGGCACCCATCCTAAAATCAAATTATTGGTGTCTTGTAATGTTGGTTGATTAGAAATAAGTACGGCTTTACCTGTTTCATCGTATTTGTAAGGGTATACCACTTGATTCAATAAGACATAATCATCTGTTTTATCTTTCAAGAAAGGATCTGTAAATATTTTTAATGTGTCGTTTGAGAAATAACGAGACATATCAAATAATCTTTCAGCAGTTTGTATGCCTACACGATACTTTAAAGGTTTATTGTTATTCGGGTATAAAAAGGAATGATTATAGTGCAATAAATTCTTTTTTGGTATCCACCCAATATAGGCAACATTTTTATTGTCTTTAAAATGATATTTTGCCCGTGCCATAAATGAGAAAAGATGCTTAGGTTTCCCCAATAGATTAGCATCTGCCGTCACTACTTCATAGGCATCATTTTTGCTATTAATCACAAAATAAGCGGCACCTATTTTTTGTTTGTCCAGTTCACGTTGTTGGTAAGGATCGTCATAGGCCATATTGCCATCTCTATCAGAAAAAACAATTTGTACCGCTTTTTCTTTTTTTAGTCGTATTTTTGATGGTGTGTCATTGTAATTAAAAACGTGACGTTTTATCTTTTTTACTTTTGCACATTTTGATACTTGAGCTTGTGCTATATTCACAAATATTATACTTGCAACAATTAGAGTTGTTCTTATCAATGCTTTCATTTTTTTATAGTGCTTTGGGTTACATATATGTTTTCTATACATTCAATAGATTCTATTTTTACTTTATCTATTTTGGTGGCTTTAGTATTATTATTCTCTAAGAAATGCAATCCTTGACAATAACTGTAAAAGTCATTATACTTGTCTCCATTAATAATCACAGCTACCTTATCCACATTTCCACACAAATATTTTTGTTTTATGTAGTTTACATTTTTATAAAATATATTTTTATCTTGTACTTGTGCATCGGCAATAGCTTGAAGATGTTTTTTTATATCATCTGCAGCTAAAGATATAGAATCTACTACAACCACTTCTTCTATTTTTTCAAATCGAGGTAAGATGTTAATTCTATGATATATTGGGTATTTAGTAGTATTGGTATGAAGGCTCACTAAATAACTGCCCGGGTTCTCATAAACATATACCACTTGTTGTTCGTAAGCATCAACAGTACCACTTTCTCCAAATTCCCAAAACCACGTATCTATACCGGGACCCTCTGCCGAAAAAATAAGCTCTTCTCCTTGATAAGCCTCAGCTATTGCGTGAATACGAGGAATAGAATCAATTGTTTTGACCTCTGGCACAGATATTATATTAAGATATTTGTTAATGGTAACTTTTTTACCTACATTTAAAGTTACTAAATATTTGCCCGGCATTTTGTATTGGTACTGAACATTGGCTTTACGCATTAAAGTATCTCCATTACCAAAATGCCAAACAAGTTTTTTGCCTTCAATGGCTACAGTGTCATTCACATAGAATTGCAGCACTTCATTTACTTCATAATGATAATTATTATTGGCATCAAAAATAGAAAAATCCAGATTCTGTACTTTTGATGCAAAAGGCATATATACAGCTATAAAAATTGATATTATTGTAATTATAGCTAAAATCACCATTCCTATTTTCGTTTTAGTATTCATTTTTATTATAGTTTAAAATTATAAATTAGCTTTACATTCGTCTAAATCTTTTTTGATAATTGCGTTGTTTCTCTCAATACTACTCAATTCTTCCTTAGTGTCAAAGTATATCTTTAGTATTTTAGAAGATTGTAAACCAAAAACATACTTAGCTCCCATATTGTTTTTCTTGTATATATCTTGCAACGATAAAATTTTCTCTCTTATCTCGTCCTTTTTTTGTACTTGATAAATCGCAAAATCCAAAGAATCTATATTTTGTTTTATAGCTTTTACTTTAGGTACATAAGCTATTTGTTGGGCTAAAACTTGCTCTGACTCTTTGATGCTATTAAGCAAATCCATACTTTGTACCATAGGTACAGGAAATAATAATTTTGTAAATACAATAAATAATAAACTGATTGCAAATACACATAATAAAACAAAGCGTATTTTACGCCAAAACATTTCTTCTGCAGTCATAATTTTACTTGCTTCTTTGTCGGGTTAATTCTTCGTATTTTTTTCTACACTTTTCCAGCTGTTCCTTATTGTACAATCTTCGGTTACTTTCTCGTTCATATACATCTAAAGTAGATTGTACGTCCTTGATATTTGCCAATATAAGGGTATATAAAGCATAGCGTTCCATATGCCCTTCCTTATCAGAAATATTAATGCTTTCTTGCATCAACATACGATCAGTAGTGATGAGTTTTTGCATTTGTTTATGTTCGCTCGCAGTTCTATTCTTATTCTTCAGATCATTCAAATTTCGAAACAACTTGTCCAACTCAAAATTTAACTTGGTCTGTGTCACAAATACGGCATCATAGTCGGCTTTTTTCTGTTCTAATAAAGATATACCTTTTTGAGCCGTGATAAGTGTAAAAGTGCCGCAAATGCTAAGAATAAGAAGTGTTAATCCAAAATATAAGGAAAAAATAAGTATTTGCTTAACTCTATTTGTATGATTAAGTGGTTTCATAGTTTATTTATGTCTTTGATAATTTAATCAATAATAGACCATCTATTTTTAGTGTTTATACGTCTTTCATTCTCGTTATCAGCACCTACTACAATATTTTCTCTTGTTAAGCCTATATATTCAAGCTCACTCATTTTTTTGAAAAGACGTTCTAATATGGCAATAAATTCACTTATATTTAATATAGATTGTTCAATATCTAAATGATTGTAATTTATACTTATAATTTTGCCTATAATCTGAGTTATTTCCGATGGTTTTATATTAGACCACTCATAGTAATATTGTAAAAGACTTTCTCTCTCTCTTTCCTTCATAAGGTTGAGTGATGTAGATAAATAATTTGCCAATACAGATATGGTGCGAGCAATATGAATAGGAGATTTTTGAGACACTATATGTTCCAAATAGAATATGTGCTGATTGTAGAATCTATTAAAATCTTCGCATAACAAAAATGTATTTTTAGCTAATGTATTGGTTTTATTATTTATAGTGTTTTTTCTATACACCAATAAGCCATACTCTTTGATATGTTGTAACGACTTTATTAAGCTAGTCATAAAATTAGCTAAACGTTCATAATAACATATCTTCTGTACCGGTGGTATGTAATCGGTATTTATGGATAAACTGTTTTTTTGAATTGTTAATCTGCCTATAACCAAGAAATTATTCTTTAAAAAAGACAAGTTTGCTTGACGTTCAGAAATTACCGACAATTCTATTTTAGGCAAAGCGTAGGGATGATGCAACGGTATAACATCAGGGTCTGGTTCTCCAACAGGAACTAAAGAGTAAGGGCTAACTGATACTACTATATAGAGGTTTTGCTTACTCATATCAATCATATCTGACGGCTGAAATGTAAGCATAGGAACGTGATCTCCATATAAATCTTCGTAGTATATAATATGAAAACCACTTCTGGTAATGGCATTACACGATTTTAATTTTACTATTATTGAAGCATCAGAATTTTTAACAGTCTCTATCTCAATGTTTTTTATGTTACCTTCAATTTGTTCTCCTATACCGTAATTAAAATCGTTCAAACTACTTAAATAGATATTTTTTTGAGTTTCTACCATATTATAGTAGTGTCCCAAAAAATGTTGTTTATTAATTCTAACACCGTCAGTCCAATTAATCGGATAATTTTTAATTTTATTCATCTGTGCTCCTCTCTACTTTTGTTCTTCTAACATAAATTGTTCTATTGGGTTTGATAGAGTTCTCTTCTCTACTTTTTTCAGGATCAAGTACTCTTATAAAAAGCGGAAACTTAAACCATCTACTTGTATAAAATATCCAACCTATATTTTCATCATCTATCTGGGTTTCAATAATGTTGGTGGGAAAACGTATATTCTGATCCTCTACAAACCAATTGAACCAATTACCTAATGATATTTTGTCTAACATTCTAACTGTTAGAGATATATATTCCTTGTCTGTATGTTTTCGTTTAATTTTTACTTTTACTTGTTGTGCTTTGAAATTATCAATATCGTCCCAATTATTACGATTAAACTGATTAAAATCTACTTCCCACGATTTATAGAATGGTCGAGAAATTTCTAAAAAATATTTTTTGCTCAATAAGAAAAACAAGGGTACAACATACCAAAGGACAGTAAACATAGCTGATGTTGCGTAAGGCAGTTGGCTCAACCACGAAAAAACCATATAATATATCCAAATGCTAAAAACAGCCAAAGCAAACATCAAAATAAAGATAGCCGGTTTATAATCTTTCAACCCAAAGGATTCAAACATTCTGGTTTTAATAAATCGTGTAAAAGCTATCCCAAACAGCAAATAGAAAAAAATGGATAGCATAAGCCCCGCCCAAACAAACTCGTTATTCAGAAGACCAAACAAACTGGGTAGAGCTAATATAATACCTGCTATAAGGATAAAAACAATTAACTTTTTTATGTTTAGCTGCTTTTTAACTTTATTCAAATTATTAATCACAACCAATAATAGTGTTATTAAAATAGGTGCTAAAAGATATTTAGTGAAAAAATAAAATAGTGTTTTCATTCCAATGTATTATTCTATGGTCTGGTGTTTATAAACTAGTGTCGTAACCTAAAAAAGTACTACCTAAATCGAAATTATTGTCTGATGACATTGTGTATGATACAATAACGTCTCTGGTTGAGAGTACAAAGAAAGAAAGAATTCCTTTTACTGTGTCAACAATTTTTTTAATGTACATATAATCATTTATCTGTTGGTCAAAAAATATAGAAGCCTCAATATCATCCACTTCGCTGGTAAAATCTCCTGACAATCCCAACGACACACCCAATTGACCCACACCTATCGCATCATAAGGAAGCTCTGTTATGACGTGTGGCACATATTTAAGGGTTATTTTTAGATCTAATACAATCTTTAAAAGTTGTTGTAATTCGGGTAAATTTTCTTTCAGATGTTTTACATTACAGATATGCAAAAACAATTGGTAATATTGATGTTCGGAAATATGTAGATCAACAGCTAAGATACGATTTATAATATGTGAAAAGTTTCGTTTAGAATCAGAGCCAGAGAAAAAATTTAAGTGTCTATTGTTTATTTTTACCCTTTCTTTAAACAAAGCTGTATCAAAAGGCACAAAAAAGTTAAGGTTTTTGCGTTCTTTTTTTCTGTTGAACCGCATTGCTTCTACTACTTCTCTATTACTCATAGAGGGTGAACTAATAACAAGAGGATAAAAAAGAATTTCGGGCAACTGATGATAAATACCATTCCTTGCCAAATGCAAAACAACGAACTCTTTATAATCGTTATGAGTAGAAATATAATGCGTTGTAACATCTAATATATCTTTAGACGATACCCTGCTATTCATACCGTGATTTTGCACAATTAGACTGTCCGTCAAATCGACATCAAGCATATATTGAATTTCATCAAAAAACACTTCTGCCAAAAAGAAAGCGGCTTGACTTTGTTTGAGGTTTTCTATATGTAGGTATTGTTCTAGCATTGTTCCCACAATAAATTTTCATCCTTATAATTGATAATAATATTATCTCCGGATTTTATCTCTTCCGATACAATAAAACGAGACACTACCTTTTTAATATATGTGCGAATAACACCGGCAATAGGTCTGGCACCATATTGAGGGGAATACCCTTTTTGTGCAAGGTATGTTAAAGCTTCATCAGAAATATTTAGTTGTATGTTTTTTTGCTTTAACAACTGTTGCTTTAAATCATTAAAGTGTAGTTGGAATATCTGTTGAGCAACCTGTTGACTGATAGGGGCAAAGGGCACAACCTCCGTCAATCGTCCTAAAAATTCAGGTCTAAAATATTGAGACATCACCTCTATCAATTCATTAGATTTAGGCGTTTCTCCTGCTGCTATTTTATCGGTAATCCATTGGCTTCCAATATTAGACGTGAAAATAATGATAGAATTAGAAAAATCTCCGTCTCTGCCTAATTTATCGTGTATAGTACCTTCATCCATTATCTGTAAAAACACATCATATACACTGCCGTGGGCTTTTTCTATCTCATCAAATAGCACTACAGAATATGGTTTTTGTCGTATTTTATTGACAAGCATACCTCCCTCTTCGTAACCCACATATCCGGGAGGCGCTCCATATAGCAAAGCTGCCGAATGCTCTTCTTTAAATTCAGACATATCAAAACGAATCATAGCAGATTCGTCATCGAATAAAAGTTCTGCCAACGACTTGGTTAACTCTGTTTTACCTGTACCTGTAGGTCCAAGAAAAAAGAAAGAGCCTATAGGCTTTTTGGGATTACCCAAGCCACTACGCGATTCTATAATTGCATCTGACAATGTTGAAATGGCTTGATCTTGCCCCTTTACACGTATTTGCAACCTGCTTTCAATGCCCAGCAATCGTTCTTTCTCTTCCGCCTGAATCTTTCCTATAGGAATTCCTGTGCTTTCTGCAACTACGGCCTCCACCTCCGCAACGGAAATAGTTGTGATAGGTGTTTCGGAAAGTCTATGTAAATTGCTAAGGATATCCTGTATTTTGTGTATTTTAGTCTCTATAGAATCGTCTTCCAGCAAGGTGAAATCCTGGTCAAGTTTAGAGGTTAAAATAACACTGATTTTTTTAAATATTGTAGAGAAAAAAAGCTGTAAATCTTCATTTTTCACATTTGCTTCGTATAAATGCAATTCTTCTTGTAGCTTCTTTATTTCTCTTGTAGAACTGGTATTGCTCAAATGTACTGCTGCAGATGTTCTATCCAATAAATCAATAGCAGCGTAAGGCAAACTCTTTTCTTTAAAATATCGATTAGACAAATGAATGCACTCGTCAATGGCATCATCAGCTATCTGTAAAGAATAATGATTTTCTATGCGTTCTTTATGCCTACCTAAACATTTACGCAAACTAAGCGGTTCCAACTCCTCTAACAGCAAGATGTCTAATTTGCTATTAATAGGATGTTTTTCTATGTTTTTACGATAAGCATCGTTGGTAACAGATAAAATCAAATTGCAGGCACCATCATTTATTTGAGCATTCAAAATATTGATAAGCGTGTTCATTTTACCGGAATCGCTATTTTCCAACAATATTTGCAAATCATCAATTACCAAAGTAGATTGATTGTCCAGTGCATTTAATTTTTCTAATAAAGATGCTAGCTTTTGAGACACTTCATTTTGAGAAGCGCTAATGGCCAATAATTTAGAAGCATTTAATCCTACAATAGAAAGCTCTTGAATCATAGCATCTTGACTGGTACAAACTTCCTTTACAAAAGCATTGATAAGTGCTGTTTTGCCCACTCCGGAATCTCCTACTAAGAGTACCCCTCTTTTTTCTGAGCGTTCCATATTTTCTAATATGGCTCTTACCTCTTTATCACGGCCTATTACCAAGGCTCCATTTTTAATGATATCTTCGGTCTTTAGATTTTTGGCATAAGCCACCGAAGCTAATATCTTATTTTCGGCACCTTGATGTGAGTTTTGAGGGTCAAAAGCCTTATAGAAATCCATAATGTCTCTCTCGCTAATATCTAACATAACAATTTGCTCGTTAGAATACACTACTCCCTCTCTAATAATAGCGGTAAATACACACAAGGCATCTATAGTATCCGTTCCCAATATTATTTTTGAGCGTTCGGCTTCATCAAGCACTTTTGTCAATTCCTCATCTGCTATTACATCCTCATTAGAAGATAAAGCAGGAGATTCATATACTTCTTTATGGGTGTCAAACCATTCTACTATATAAGTTATATCTTTTCCTATTTCAGATAAAATTTCACGAAGTCCTGTATTCTCAGTAAATAAAGCGATACCTAAATGGGATATACCATAGGTACTATGATTATCCTGCCTTGCTATTGATTTGGCAATCTTAATAGCAGAAATTAAACTGGGACTATATTCTAATTCGTTCATTGAAATAATATTTTATAAAATGAGTTACTAATAGATTTTTCAGATAATTGTTTTTCCAGATAATGTGCTAATACAGCTAAGTTCTTTTGCTGTATCTGTATATTGGGCATTAGTGTAATAACAACTTCAGTGGTTCTGGCAACACCTCGCTTGTATTCCGGAAGTATAGCCACTCCATCTTTTATATTTAAGTCCTGAATGTAACTACCCAATTGTTGTTTAATAAAACTTTTTATATCCTCTCTGGAAACAATACGATCTTTTGTCAACAGACCATACCGCAAGCTATTTATCAATTCTTCCTCATTTTTGCGCACTCGTGCCCCCTGTGTTTCTGTTCTAAATTTAATACTTAAGGTGTCAAATTTTTCGGCATTAAATTGTTGTATAAAAGCACGTTCGTCTAATCCATTGGCTAATTCTCCATTTGTAAGCCAATATCTAACCTCTTGATGCGAGGTCGTATTTTTGGGTGAAGTAAGTAAAAATATGCGTTCTTGTACGGTGTCTTGTATTACACTTTCAACAATCTTTTCTAATTCGTCTAATTTGGTAGTCATCTCTTTTAGATGAGAGTTTACAGCATCAGGGTTCATAGCTGCAAAAGCATTACCGTCTTCTCTAATCAATTGCAACACTTTTGTAATAAGTGTTTTGGCTGTGTCGGCATTAAAACGCTCCAAGTCTCCAAAATAAAGACTAAAAGTGCCGGCAATATCTTTTTCATAGTGTTTGGTTATATTTTTATAAGCTTCCCCTTGATCGTCATACACAGAATGTATATTAAGAAAATGGGTATGTGTTGTATTAGCTATAGGTATAATTTTGCCATTAGTTTTGCAATGGTGTTGCTTGTATATCAATTGCCTGTTTACTACCGGATAAGTGTTAATATAAAATTGAAGTGCCTTGAGTTGCTCTTTGTCAAATACCTCGGGAAAGCTAAGTTGGATCCAAAACAACTGCTCGGCAGCATCAATATCATCGTCTTGAATATTGGCTTTAGAAAATGTATCTGTTATGGTTGCCTTATCTTGTGTGGCATTATGCAAATCTATAGTATAAAAAAAGTCTTTGTAATAAGAAGAAATATCTTCAAAGTAGTGATTTTCCTCCATATTTGATGCGGAAAAATTAGTATCTAAACGTTGCAACTCATTGCCTTTGGCATCAAATACTTTGACCATATTCAAAAAAGGTAACAAAGAAGCATCTCCTAAAAGGAAACACAAAGTAAGGGTTTTCAAACTTTTTAATTGTTTATCTGATATTGCAATACCAACCCAAACATTATAATCTTTTATTTTGGTTTTTTTATCAAAAATAGTGGATGTTACAATACGTTGGTCAGACATACGAGCTATGGTAACATCATATATCCAATATTTTAAGTAGGCATGAACCAAGGTATGTTTTGCCAAAGGGGTAAAAAAGAGTTGTACTGTATCGTTTCCAAAAAAAGGTTTTTCAGTATAAAAATGATCTTCGGGGGTGAGTTCGCAAGTCTCGCCGGGTAGAGGATTTACACTCATAAGAGTATGAGCAGGGTTGGGCAAATACCATTTGGTATGCGTAAGCAAACGAGAGAGTCTATGCAAAATGCGAGCATCAGAATTCTTAATTTCTTGATGCAAACGAAATATTTCATAAGCAAACACATCCAACATCAAGTCAACTACGGGATCCATCCGACTATTCTGTTCTATGCCCCACAAAGCCATTGTTTGTTGCGATAGTCGTTCCTTTATTTCTATATATTTTTTATCTTTCATAGATATTATTGTGATAACGGGCTGATATAAACAAGCGTACCAAAACTAAAAGGCAGATTGTTTGCTGCCAAGTTTGCATTTACAGTAATTTTTGCTTTTCTACGGATATGAGCATTTTTAGTATTTCGAAAATCATCATCAATTTCTGATAAGGTTACATCAACCACAATATCTTTTAATCTTTTTTCGTATTTGTTTATTGTTTTTTGCAAGGATTCTCTGACACTTTCCTCCCAAGCACTTATTTTTACAAGCTGATTAAACTCCAACTCCCAAATGATAGAGCCATAATCTTCTTTCCCCACCACTTCTCCGTGATGAGAAACTACCAACATCATAATGTTTTGAGCAATAGAATCTTCCAGGTTAAAACGCTTGAGTTTTATACCTGTTGGGTCTGAAAAATCAAGAGGAATTTTAAGATAATCCATGCTTCTTTTTTATTAGTTTAATAGGTTGGCAAAAATAATATTTTTTCGAAGCGAATATTAATTACTTTTGCAGAGAAATTTATGTTAAATTAAAAAACAGCACAAAAATGGCTATTTACAATTATGGAATAGGGGGCAACGAAGTTAAAGTTGATGCTAATGAATCTATTGCTGATATCCCCTCTAACAGGACGTTACTTGTTCAAAAACTTACTGATGATGTGCCTGTGGCACCCGAAGCGGTGTATGGCTTGCAAACAGTAGAAGAAGTATTTGAAAAGTTTGAACCTACTGTAAAATTAGAACACAAAGACGAAGAAGGCAATGACGTAAAAGAGTCTATGACCTTTAGAAATTTAGGTGATTTTGATGTGAAGAAGATAAAAGAAAACAGTAGTTTCTTACAAAAATTGGATGTTGAAAAAGAGCAAAATGTAAAAATTGCACGTCAGTTATCTTCTAACAGAGCACTTTTAAAAGCTTTGGAGAATCCGGAAACACGCGCTGCTATTGTCGAACTATTAGAGAATTCTATAAATGAAATTGAAGCAGCAAATACAAACAAATAAACCTTAAAAGAAGAAAATTATTAATATGGCAACGAATACAAAAACACAACAAAGTACCTCTACTTCTTCTGCTCAAGTGGCAGGAAAATCGCAGGTGAGTTCATTTGATAAGTTAAAAGAGTTTGGTGGATTTGCTTTCTTAGAAAACATTATAGATGGTTATTCCAATTTAAACCCTAACAGAAAAGCAAGAAGAAATATCTTTTTAAAAGATAGCCAGTGGCAACACGAGCGCGACACTCTTACAAACCGCTTAAATGTATGGTTAGATTTGCTTAAAAACAACGACTCGGCAGAACAAATGCGAGACAAAGCCAAAGAAAAAGCGCTAAAGGCAGAAGAAATATTAAATGCCAATTTGAAAGCTGCTTTGGACAAAACACACGATTTGGAAACCGCCTATCGTTCGTTGGCTTTGTTTTACAAAAATACAGAAAGCGACAAGGTGAAAAACATTACCATTGTAAATGCTTCTATGGAGCAGTTGCAAGACTTGGACAACACTTTGTTTATAGATTACATTAGCAACGAGTTGAAACAAAACTTCGATCGCTTAGACCTTCGTCAAAACTACTCTATATTGGTGCTCCCCGGTTATTTGGGCTCCAATGCTATATTAGACAAATGGTCTAAAATAGCACACGATAACAAGGCGGTATTGGTAACGGATTTCCAAGATTTGGAAACTCCGGACGATGTGGTAGATTTGTTTTTTAATGCCAATCATACAGGAGGCGAAGTGCATAAATCCAATACTTTGATGACCTGTAACTGGTTACTAGGTAGACAAGCTGCTACCAATGTGGGCGAAGAAGACAACCTTTATATACCACCTTCTTCTGCATTGGCAGGTAAAATTTACAACACATTAATGTCGCAAGTAGTAGCCGGAAAGAAATTTGGAGGCTTAAACGAAGTAGAGAGTGTGAGATTTGACCTGAAAAAGAGTGAAATATCTGAATTGGAAAAAATGGGCTTAGTGCCAATGGTAAATGAGTATAGCAAAGTAATGGCTTTCTCTGCCAAAACACTATTTAATGGCGACAATCTTGGCTTACAAACCTATTCTGTAGTACGTGTGTTTGACTATATTACCAAGGTGTTATTCGATTTCCTAAACAGACGTGCTTTCGAAAACTGGACTACTCGTACCGAATCCGATTTGCGTAAACAAATTGTAAAATTCTTGGACGATATTCAAGGACCTACAAAACTGATAGAACGTTTTAAGGTAATGAAAATAGAGCAAGACCCTAATCAAAAAGACCGTGTATTGCTAGATATACATATTACACCTTATTTCCCTGCCAAGAGCTTTGTAATACAGCTAGACGGACACAAAGGCGACGGTCCCGAAGAAGCTATTTGGCATAGCGAATACAACCAAGAGTAATCTTAATCTACAGCAACAATTCTTAAACACATATAGAATTGTTGCTTTTATTTTGTTTTCTACCTAAAAAAAGTAATGCAAGAATTTACCTCTGCTATTATATCAGAAAAACACTATATTTACAATCCTATAAAACTAAAAACTTATGAAAGTTGTAGTAAAACTATTTTATGATAACGAAGAACGAGATATAGATTTTGTGAACTTAGAATATCGCAGAGATAT
>PDWJ01005350.1_pt1 | contig 13460 bp, 11 predicted proteins | sample 1430881 | NCBI WGS metagenome assembly PDWJ01 (sample SAMN01162460, study PRJNA174530) | Oral metagenome, whole genome shotgun sequencing project. | biome: Marine environment; feature: Marine mammal; material: Swab sample of the gingival sulcus; isolation source: swab sample of gingival sulcus... | reverse complement strand
AAGCGCTTGACAATACGAATAACTATTCTCTGCGCGCTTTGCCTTGTCTGATAACCGCCTACCTATCGCAAAAAATAACATCTCGTGACGACACTACCTGGAGACAGGGCGTGGTGCCCTGTCTCTTTTTTATCGGTGCACAATAGTCAATGCCGTACCCAGTAAAATCACCGCCGTTCCCAAGAGCATCTGCGATGAAACTTGTTCATCGAGTAACAACACCCCCCAAAAAATACCAAAAAGCGGAATCAATAGGGCTACCGTTACTGTTTTTGTTGGACCGACCAGTTGAATCAATTGATAAAAAACAATCATTGCAACTGCTGTTGACAGCACCGCAATGGCAAGTACAGAGCCCCACGCCGTCCAGCTGACAGCGGTTTGAGGAAAAGAGATAACCACCATTGGCAGCATCACCACACCCGAGGTCAATAATCCTGATGCCGCGGTTGTCATCGGACGAATGCCGGACAAATATCGTTTTGCCAGATTGCTGCCAACGGCATAGCAAAAACATGCCCCCAACGCCGCCGCAAAGGCCCACCAACTACCACCGCTTTGCACACCGTCAAACATCAATAAGGTAACTCCCAACACCCCGATAAGCAATCCTGAAAATTGTTGTTTTGATAAATAATACTTGAAAAAGAAATGAGAGACAATAGCTGTCATAACAGGCACGCAGGCATTAATTACCGAGGTGGTTGCCGCAGTTAATTGATAAGTGGCAAGTGTGAATAGCATAAAAGGCATACCGGTGCTTAGCACACCGATTAAGGATAATTTTAACCAGTTGGCTCTATATTCTTTTAGGCGGTTTGGCGTGCACAATAACGGCAATAAAATTAACCCGGCAATACCGACCCGCAAGCCGTTAAACGCATAGGCACCGAATTCAGGGGCACCAACGCGCATAAACATAAAAGAGGCTCCCCAAACGGCGGCGAGGAAAATAAAATAAGCGGGAATTTTATAATTCATACGGATGAGTTTTTTCAATAACGGCGGTCAAATATAACACGTTCAGCATCAAACCACCATTGATGTAGTAGTGTGAATTAATTCTCGTTACTGTGTTACACCGCCTTGCCGTGTTGGTTATGCTGCCTTCGACGGTATGTCTTGTACCAAAAATGACTTCACATCACTGTAGTGGTTGCTCTGCGTTTACCGTCACCGTGGATATTTTTGTTTATCTCGGTTGCCAAAGCCGTTTTTTTGCGTCATCATAGCTGCATGAATATCTACCGTTTACGTGACCAACTCAGCGTGTCGATGATTGCGGTATTTTTTGATTTATGTCAAACACGCAATCTGTCATTAACGGCCCAAAGGCTAAAAAAATCCAAATCCCAAGTCAGCACCTTATTGAGAAAATTAGAAGAGATTACCGGCTTAACGTTGGTCTGCCGCCAAGGCCGGCAACTATATCTGAATGAGCAAGGCTTGAGTTTGGGCAAGTCGCTGTACGCCTTGATTAACCTGATGAGCTTTGCCGAAAACATAAACAAACCTTATTCGGGTCAACGGCAAGTCGCAACGATTGGGTATATCAGGGTGAAAATTCCCATTCGTTTTTTTGGCGGCGGTATGAGTCAAGCCTTAATTCGCAGTGTTGCCATTTGCCAACGCCTATATCCCCGCATTTTTATCTATTGTGAATTTTTTGACAATTATAATTACTACCATTATGACCAAACTTTCTGGTTTCCCGATTGGCAGCCGCTGGGGGAGCTTAACATCAACTATAATACAACGGGAAAAAACGACGGTTATTTATCACCTTGGTGTTTGCTGCGTGCAAGTAGTCACCAACAAGAAGCGATTAATGATTTACAAACCTTGAGCACTTATCAATTGGTTATTCCTAAAATGCCATGGGAAATTGTGCAACAAATGGTTGATTTTTTGGAAAGTCGTTATATTCACTTTATTTATCAGGATACTGATTATACTCAGCTGCTATCAAAAAAAATACCCCAAAATCAGATTTTATTGGTTAATCGATTATTGCTGACCAGTGGCTTATGCAGCGGGCATTTACTGTCTCCTTTTCCCGGTGACCTTAATATCGGATTCGACTTTCAACGCCAAGGGGCTCACCGTATACTGACCCTTTTTCAGTCGGTTTTTTTGCGTTTAGTACAAAAACCGGCCCGTTATTTTCCGCTATGGCACAGTCGTTACACTTGGCGGCAATGGCACTATTTGTACCGGGTCATTGATTCAGGCAGCTTTGTTAAAGCCGCTCAAGAGTTGTTTGTTTCCCAACCGGCGGTAAGCAAACAAATTTATCAAATGGAGCAAGCCGTAGGCGGTCAGCTCATTGATCGTCAACTGGGAAAACAGGCGTTGATAGCAACCGAGATCGGTAAACCATATCTTGATATTGCCAAGGGCATACAAATCGCCAGCGATGATTTTATTCGACAAGTTGCCACTCAGGGGGCTTATCAGCGCCGAGATTTAAATTTAGGTATCCTCCCCAGCGTTGATAAAAACAGTTATTTGCTGGACTTGGTAATGAATAAAATCAGCCATTGGCAAAAACAATTTCCTGAATTACGCATTAATATTGTTGAAGAACGCCATCAACACTTGCTCAGTTTATTACATAATCAGGAAATCCATTTGGCCGTCACGGAAGCCAATGCCCCCGGTTTGACACAATATCCTATCTCTCAACCCGAAGAGCTGGGTTTGGTTATTCATCCCAAATTTTTCCCGGATATGCCAATACCCGCTGAATTAAGTTGGCAAATGGCAACGACTTATCCTTTGATTTTAATGAGAAATAGTACGGGAATCAGGGTTATTATCGAACAACAATGCTCAAAACTGGGCATTAGAAGTTGTTTTTATTCCGTTAACACCGGTTGTGTCACGCGTGCTCAAAATTAGCCATTTAAGTGCCAGACGCCTAAATCCCTTTGAGCAAAGTTTACTGAAATCTTTGCAAGATAAAAACGCTATTCAGATATAACAAACTTAATTAAAAAACATGCCGACAAAAACAAAGATTAGGGTTCCACTTGAACTAACTTTGGCATGCTATTTTTTAAAAGTATTGCCTAAGAACAGGTTAGCCCGAATATTTGATCTGCACGGTGGCTTTTGTTTAGATGACACAAGTTTTCTGTCATCACTTCTTTGGGAGGTCTCATATCTTTCCCCATCTTTTTATTATCGTCTTACACCCACTGCATTTTCTGCAATCGGATAGCGTTGCCAATCGCCAGCAATGCCACACCAACATCGGCAAAAACGGCTTGCCACATACTGGCCATACCCAATGCGCCGAGTAGCAGTACCAAAGCTTTTACCGCAAAGGCCAAGGCGATATTTTGCCAAATAATCTGTCGTGTTGATTGCGCAATCTTAATACCTGTAGCAATTTTCGAGGGCTGGTCGGTCTGAATGATGACATCGGCAGTTTCAATCGCTACATCACTGCCCAATCCGCCCATGGCAATACCTACATCACTCACGGCCAAAACAGGTGCATCGTTAATACCGTCACCGACAAACGCAACATTTTTGGATGTGTCTTGCATCAGCATTTCAACAAATTGCAGTTTATCTTCGGGTAGTAATCCTCCTTTGGCACTATCTATGTTAAGCATTTTGGCAACCTGCTGGGTAATGCTGTTTTTATCACCCGATAACATCATTAACTGTTTAACGCCTAAACTTCTCAGCTCACTGATACAGGCTTTGGCATCGGTTTTTAGCTCATCGGCAATCACCACATAACCGGCAAACACTCCGTCAATAGCCATTAACACAATACTTTCGTTAATATTACTGACGGCTTCAGGGATGTCGACCTGGTATTGGTTCAGCAGTTTTTGATTACCGGCCAAGACAAATTTACCCCCCACGTTGCCAGTTAAGCCTTTACTGGCAATTTCTTCAACATGACTGACAGGTAATGTCGATTGGCCATACGACATAACCGCTTTAGCAATAGGATGGGTAGATTTTGCCTCTAATGCGATTAAAATTTGCATAAACTCAGCTTTTGTCATGCCATTGTTAATAACGATATCCTGAATATTGAATACACCTTTAGTAACGGTACCTGTTTTATCCATAACCAGTGTATTAATATTGGCAAGTTGGTCTAAATACGTTGCGCCTTTGAACAACAAGCCATTTTTTGATGCTGCCCCCAAGCCGCCAAAATAACCCAGGGGAATCGAAATAACTAAGGCACAAGGGCAAGAAATCACCAGGAATATCAAGGCACGATATAACCATGTGACAAAGTCGTAATCAGCAAATAAAAAATACGGCAAAATTACAATAGCTATTGATAAATAAGTGACAATCGGCGTATAGATTTTTGCTAAGCGGCGGACCAGTAATTCCGTTGTGGATTTTCTGGCAGTGGCATTTTGTACCATATCCAAAATACGCGACATCGCACTATCATTAAAACCCTTTTCAACCTGAATCTCAATAACTCCTGATAAATTAATCGAGCCGGCCATAACCGTTTTGCCTGCAGATACGCGCTGAGGTTTACTCTCACCCGTCAAGGCCGCTGTATTTAACGAGGCTGCTGTTGATAATAGCTTGCCGTCCAAGGGAATTTTCTCACCCACTTTGACTTGGATAATTTCACCGAGATTAACCGTTTCAGGACTGACGCTGATAAATTCCCCTCCCCGTTGAACGTGAGCAATAGAGGGACGCATATCTAACAAGGCTTGAATATTATCTTTAGCTCGTCTGACGGCAATACTCTGAAATAATTCGCCAACAGAATAGAACACCATCACAGCGACCCCTTCTGGATATTCTCCAATAGCAAAGGCCCCAATTGTGGCAACACTCATTAACAAAAATTCGGTGAAAAACTCACCTTGCTGAATAGCTTTCCATGCCGATTTTAATACGGGCAAGGCAACGGGTAAATAGGCAACAAAATACCAACCTGCCTTAATCCAACCGCTGAAAAAAGGCGCTTGTACGGCTTTTTCAATCAATAAACCGCTAGACAGTAATACCAAGCTAATCGCCACCGAGCCATAAAAGTGCCATCCCGATTCGGTACTTTGGTGGTCATTGCCACAACAGCCGTCATTGCCGTCGATAGCACAACAACCCGACTTGCCGGAACCGTCGGGCTCTTCAGGCTCGTTGCCAGTGTCATTTTGGGCCACATGATTATTGTCAGATGCCGGCGACTGACAACCATCTGCTGTCGTCTCATGGCATGAAGCTGAAACAGATGATGGCGTTGTGCTTTTACTGGCACAACTGCATGTCATGTTGCCGTGTCTATCAAATGTGTGTGTATGCATTGTTCATTACATCAATTTTTACTGATTACAAGCAGCTACAGCTTCATCGTATAGTGCTTGCAGTGCGGCTTCCTCACCGGCTTGACTTAATTGTATCGCTTTCTCAAAATCGGTATGTTCAACAATACAACGACAAGCGGCTAACATCTGCCGTCTGATCGATGCCGGTGTTTCAGCAGCTCTTTGTTCGCATGCGGCTAAAGCCGCCTGGCGGTCATCAGTGATAATAACATCCTGCGCCATTGACAAAGCTGTGGCGCAGGATAGCAAACCCACAACAATTAATTTCATAGTTACACTCAAGATTATAATAATTAATTTTTGTTAATAATAACAGAGTTTCCAATGGACTGTAATGATTGTTTCAGGATTTTAATTCTTGAGTTACATAAAAATCCCAATCCAATAATGTAGTTATTCCACTTTTTTAAAGTGAAGCCAGCAAAGAAAACCAGTGAAGTGGTACAAATACTTCTAGGCGTTAATCGATAAAGTCATCAATATTATTTTTACTGCGCGTATCATAATTGACATTTTTCGGTTGTATTTCAATTAGCTCATCGGCTTCAATCCGGCTAAGCAAATCATTGGTAAAATATAGAGAAACCTTACCTTCTTGTATAGACTGAGTACGCCCGTCTTTATAATACTGCACGTAGTCCCAACGGTTTTTATGAAACATATCTGCTAATAAAGCATTCCCCAGTACCTGGCGGACTTGGTTTTTGTGCATACCAACACGCAAACCGCCAAGCACCTGACGATCGACAATGTTACCCTGTTCTATATCAATACGATAAGGTATTCCACCACAAGCAAATAATGTCGCGCTACAAATTAGCATAGCAATAATTTTTACAGTCATCAGGTTCTCCCGGCAGTTAAAGTCTGGATAAATTGTACCGCATTTTGGCGCATATTTTGAGCATGTTCTCGGGTTTTTTTATCTAATTGCAAACCACCGCTCATTCTCGCCAGTTCATCAATCCTGGCAGTATCGCCTAAAGTCGTAAATTGTGTAAAGGTTTTATTGTCTTTCACGCTTTTACTAATTTTAATATGAGTATCGGCAAAAGCCGCAACTTGTGGCAAATGGGTCACACAAATCACTTGATTATATTGGGATAAGGTTTTTAATAAACGTCCTACCACCTCGGCAGTCGCACCACCCACCCCGCTATCAACCTCGTCAAAAATCAAGGTTGCCCCGGTTTTTTGTTTGACACCGGCAACTTGTATTGCCAAACTGATGCGTGATAACTCTCCACCGGAAGCAATTTTATGTAGCGGCTTTTCCCCTTGCCCCGGATTAGGCGCAAACATAAAAACAACCTTATCAATACCGTACTGTTTGGGCTGATGTTCCTGAGTGAGGTGAATTGCAAAGCGTGCATTTTCCAAATTCAGCTCCAGCAGACGCGACATGACCAGTTTAACCAATTGCTTTGCTGCTTGCTGACGGCTTGCCGACAATAGTTGTGCTTTTTTATGATAATTCTCTGCCGCCTGATGAATGGCGGCATCAATACTGTCCAGTTGCTTTAGAGTATTATTTAACTCATCTAACTGCATTTGCAAATGATTTTGCAAATCACCCAGCTGCTCCGGTTCCACCCGATGTTTACGTGCCACATCATAAAGCTGCCCCATACGATTTTCCGTGTCTTGTAATGCTTGCGGGTCCAGGGTAATATGCTGTGCATAACGGCTAAGTGCCAATTGTGCTTCATCTAAATAAATCAATGACTGATTGCATAATTCACTAATTTCAGCAATATCTTCATCTTGTCCTTGCAGATCTTGTAATGCTTGTATGACTTGATTAACGCCCGAAGTCAGCCCGTCATCACTATTTAAGGTATAGTCTATCTGGTTTATTTTTTGCAGTATTTCATGGGCACAAGACAAGCGTTTTTGCTTTGCTGCCAACCGTGCAAATTCATCTTTGCCCACTTCCAGCGCAAGTATTTCTTCTAACTGATAAGTAAGCAAATCTCGCTTATCCGCCAAATTACTGTCATTATCAATAAGCTGCTTTTGCTGCTTTAATAAATCCTGCCAATCCTGGTAAGCTGTTTTTAATGTTTGTAATTGTTCCCCGTGATTAGCAAAGCGATCAAGCAAGGCCAGCTGCTGCTGGGGTTGAGTTAACGATTGGTGGGCATGTTGTCCGTAAATATCCAAAAGCATCTCGGCAACTACTTTGGTACTGCCTACGGTTGCCGGTATCCCATTAATATAACAGCGGGATTTCCCCCCCTGGGATAAAGTACGGCGCAATTGCAGGGTGCGATTTTGGGCATCATCAGCAAATTCATGACATTTTACCCAATCCATAGCGGGGCTTTTTTCTCCCATTAAAAACTCGGACTGAATATCACAACGTTTTGTACCATGACGAATCCAACTGCTGTCGGCACGGTCACCTAACTGTAACCCTAAGGCATCAATTAAAATAGATTTCCCTGCCCCCGTCTCCCCTGATAAGACGTTAAATCCCGTTGAAAAAGGGATACTTTGCTCATCAATAATCGCAAAATTTTTAAGGTAGAGTCGCTCCAGCATAACTTGTCAGTATAAATAAGTTAAGTACCGTTAAGTACCAATATAAAATCAACATAACAAAAAAGTAATCTAATCGCTGCTCGGCGAACTTCCCCAACCCAGTTTGTGGCGCAGACGACGCAATTGATCATAATCACACGGGTGATAAACATCCAGTTTCTTGTTATGCCGGGTAATCAAGACAGAATCACCGACGTGCAACGGCATCTCCGATTGTCCGTCTATGCTTAATTGGATATTGCCACCACTGTGCTGATTAATCTCAATACGCTGTTGGGTATTGGCATCAATGACTATTGGGCGTTGTGTCAGCGTATGAGGACAAATCGGTACCAGGGTCAGCACTTCCAGATTACCCTGTAGAATCGGGCCGCCCGATGATAACGCATAAGCGGTTGAACCGGTCGGGCTGGAAACGATTAACCCGTCAGCATGATAGGAAGATAAAAAGCGATTATCCAGATAGACATCCAATTCCACCATGCGTGCCACTATACGCTTATGGATAACAACATCGTTAATACCGACATTATCAGCAATTACTTTGCCTTTGCGCATCACTTGACAACGCAAAACGGTTCTGGCTTCATGGGTGTACTTACCCGTCAGCACTTCATACAAAACCGAATTTATTTCATTCGGGGAAATATCGGTTAGAAAACCCAAGCGCCCCATATTCACACCGGTAATCGGTTTACCTGCTTCCAGAGCAGAACGCCCGGATGCCAAAAAAGAGCCATCCCCACCAACGGCAACAATCAGGTCGGCGCATTGTAATAATTCTGCCCGCTCAACTGTGCGATGTGCAGCTTTATCGATAAAAAAATCTCCTATTGTCTCCTTATCAATTAGCGCATGGCAACGTAATTTATCAATAACTTGTAAAATCAAAGTAATGCTATCGGAAATATCATCGTCACCACATTTACCAATAATACCAACCGTAGGAAAGCTGCTACTGGGTAATTCAGGAATCATAGTCAAGAGTTATTTGTTAACTTAAAAGATGATTGTATCGTATTTCATCATTGCTTCACAACCGCTATTTTTATTGATGATAGCCATTGCAGAAAATAACCATCTACAAGCAGGTTTTGATAAACCTAGCAAGTAGTTCTGTTTCGAGTCTGTCCAGCAGTTAGACTTACTGGGATGCACGGAGCACAAAACCCGGAGTTACTACATCCGGCAGCCAGGTGAAAGACGAACTTATTATATAGGCATAAATCATTATAATATAATTAATTTTCCTTTACTTCCTGTGAAATATTTAAAAAAACAAAAAAGAGGTTTACAAAATAAAAAACGCCACCTATAATACGCCTCCTAAGCCGGTGTAGCTCAGTTGGTAGAGCAACTGACTTGTAATCAGTAGGTCGTAAGTTCGATTCTTATCGCCGGCTCCACTATAAAGAATAATCTCGTTATCTAAGCAATAGATAACGAGATTTTTATTTTTTCAGGTTGCCTTTAGAATAATTGCCAGTCTATTTGTTATTTAAAAAATATAAAATATTTTTTGCTTTATCAGATTGTTGATAGACTGTCACAGGAACTATTTTTGAAAAAAGATTTTATCAAAGCAAAGCATAGGCTACAATTCGTTCTTTAATACATATACTGATACATAACTAACACAAACGATAACCATGATAAAAACATTACCACCACTGATCATTGAACCTGATAATCCGGCACGTTGTGCAATTATCTGGCTGCACGGACTGGGTGCGGATGCCCATGATTTTGAGAGTATTGTCCCGCTACTACCGACACAGTCTCATGCTATTCGCATGATTTTCCCCAACGCCCCCGCACGCCCCATTACGATTAATGGCGGATTAATTATGCGGGCGTGGTATGACATCAACGAGATGACACTTCGTCATGCAGACAAACAGGGAATTGCCGAATCAACCCAAATACTTCATCAGCTTATTGATGAACAAATCAAGGCAGGTATCGCCGCTGACAATATCGTGGTTGCCGGGTTTTCACAGGGCGGGGCGATAGCTATTCATGGCGGTTTGCGTTATCCGCACAAATTGGCAGGTATATTGGCCCTGTCTTGCTATGTTTTAACACGTGAAAAACATGCCGAACAAATTCATCCGGTAAACCAAAATACCCCCATTTGGATGGCACACGGCACCCAAGATACGATGGTTCCTTATCAGCTGGGCGAAAGTAGTGCCGAATTTTTAGTGAATAACGGGCATTCGGTAACTTTTATGAGCTATCCGATGGGCCACGAAGTTTGCCTGCCGGAAATTACCGCCCTGGCCGGATGGTTGGCAGAAACATTACGCTAGGAAAAAATCATGAGAAATTTCCTGTTTAGTTTACATAACATGTTCGCCGGCACCGGTGTATTATTTATCAGCTTGTTTTTAATGATGTTAGGTGCGGGACTACAAGGCTCACTACTCAGTATTCGCGGTTCCGACGAGGGCTTTAGCATGTTAGCATTATCGTTGATTGCCTCAGGCTATTATGCCGGCTATTTTGGCGGTTCGGCGTGGGTGCCAATGTTATTAAAACGGGTAGGTTATATTCGCGTTTTTGCCGCCCTGGTTGCCATTGCTTCGGTAGCTGCAGTTGTCTATGCGATGTTTGTCGAACAATATACCTGGTTTGCCATGCGGGTTTTAACGGGGTTTTGTTTTGCCGGTATTTATATGATTGCCGAAAGCTGGTTAAATTCGCAAACACACAACGACAATCGCGGGAAAGTTTTAGGAGCTTATTTCATCATTATTTTCCTCGGTCTGTCTGTCGGGCAATTATTGCTCAATGTTGGTGATATCAGCGGCTATTATCTGTTTGCCTTGGCTTCGGTAATTATTTCCGTTGCTTCCATACCGTTATTACTTACCAATCGCCCCGCTCCGCTTGTTGAAGAGTCGGCTGCTTCCTTAAGTATCCGCAAACTATTTAAACGTTCTCCTTTAGGAACCGTAGCAGCATTTTGGGCAAACTTTATTAACGGTGCGATTATCGGTATGTCGGCCATTTATGCCAAAACGGTTGCCATGCCCACCGATAAAATAGCTTTGTTTGTTGCCAGTGCTTATATTGGCGTACTACTGATGCAGCTGCCTATCAGTTATATTTCCGACCATATTGACCGGCGCAAGGTAATTATCGTACTCTGTGCTGGCGCTGTTATTGTTTCTACCCTGTCTATGTCAGTCAGTGACACCATGACGTTAATTCTTTTATTTACCTTATTGGGTGGATTAACCTTGACACTGTATGCACTGTGTATTGCTTATATTAACGACCGCCTGCATCCCGAAGAAGTATTGCCCGCTACCTCTTCTCTGCTAAAAATTTCCGGATTTGGTAATATGATAGCACCGATACTGGTCGGTTATCTAATGATGCATTTTGGGGTTCACTGGTTTTTTGGCTCGGTGTCGGTTGCAGCATTAATTATTGTTATTTTTGGCCTTTATCGAATGACGAAAAGTGATGAAATTATTATCGAAGAGCAAAGTGATTATGCGCCTATTGGGGTTACTGTTACAGCAGCAACTTTATCTTTGGCACACGAAGGCGTACAATTAGAATTTGATTTCGGGGAAGAACACCGCAAACCACCACATAGTGAAACTGACGCCGCCACAGATAACAAAACCACAGATAATGAGTAAGCAACCATGACAACAACACATACTGACAAAGAAATTGCCAAATTTGATGCCTTGGCTGCCGACTTCTGGAACCGTGACGGTGAATTTAAGACTTTGCATCAAATTAATCCAATACGTTTAGCATTTATTGAAGAGTTGATGACTTTAGCACAACAACGGGTTGCCGATATCGGCTGTGGCGGGGGTATTTTAGCCGAAGCTTTAAGCGATAAAGGTGCCGAAGTTACCGCCATTGACTTATCCGAAGTGGGTATTGCCACTGCCAAAGCCCACCAACAGCAAAGCCAGTCTAAAGTGGATTACCGGGTACAGTCCACCCAGGCACTTGCCGAAGAAATAAGTCAAAATAACACCTATTTTGATGCCGTGTTCTGCATGGAAATGTTGGAACACGTCAAGCATCCCGAGCAAATTATCGCCGATTGTGCAAAAATGGTGAAAACTAACGGTTTGGTGGTTTTCTCAACGATCAATCGTACTCACAAAGCTCACTTACTTGCGGTACTGATGGCGGAATATGTTTTGCGCATGGTGCCGCAAGGCACACATGACCCTAAATTATTTATCAAACCGTCGGAAATGCAGCAGATGGCAAACCGGGCCGGTTTGCGGCCGTTAGATATCATCGGTTTTGAGTACCGGCCGTTACAGCGTGATTTTGTACGTAGTCAAAATATCGCTATTAATTATATTTTTGCCTTTCAAAAAATGCAGGGTAGCGCATGAAATACGCAGCCATCTTATTTGATTTAGACGGTACTTTGTTGGACTCGGCACGTGATTTAATCCACACACTGAACGATTTATTACAGTTATATGGTCGGGATACCGTAGATTATGAGCCCTTCAGTCGCTGGGTTTCACATGGTTCCGGAAAATTATTGGAGCTGGGATTTGCCGGTGATTATCCCATTGATTTCCAACAATTGAGGCAGCAATATTTGGATTGTTACCAAAAGCACAATACCGTATATACCGATTTTTTTGCCGGTGTGCCGGCATTGTTGACTGCGATTGAAGCAACTCAGACACCCTGGGGAATTATGACCAATAAACCTACCCGCCCTACTTTGCCGATTGCCCGGCATTTTGCTTTGGACAGACGGGCAAAGTCTATTGTTTGCGGCGACACGTTAACAGTTGCCAAACCTCATCCGCAACCGCTTTTGCTGCTGGCAAAACAATTAGGTGTTAATCCTGTTCACTGTGTTTATATCGGGGATTGCGACCGTGATATCACAGCAGGTAAACAAGCGGGTATGGCGACAATTGCTTGTGCCTACGGCTATATCCCTCCTAACGATGATATCAATACCTGGGGAGCCGATGTCGTGGTAAACAGTCCTTTGGAAATTCTTCAGCATATTCGATAAATACCATAAACCACAACTTGTTGCTACCGATAAAGAAAAAATACGGGCACGCAGCGAAAAACGAACTATCCCTCTCTGATACTTGTGTAGATATCTCGTCGTCCCTGAACAATTCACCGGGCGAACACTTTATCATTGTCCTATAACGAGAATAAAGCCCAAATACCGCCAAAGAGTTGCTAACAGCTTCAGCAACTTGCGAAACTTCCTGAATATAATAAATTATCCTAAAATCATCTTGACATCAATCATTTCTGATTGATTTTTATATATTTTTAGCAAAACACCAGTAATAGTTTACGTAAAGCGCTGGCAAACAATATAATGTTTTGCTAATATAATGTACATCATATAAAAGATTTTAATTATTAATGCAAACAAACAACATGAAAAAACAACTTATCCAATTTTCTATCAAAAATCCAAAAAAGGTTTTCCTGATTACCGGTTTGTTGACCTTATTGTCGCTGTTGGCAATGTTTCGCATCAGTGTCGATACCGACCCGGAAAATATGTTGCCGCACAGCCATCCGGCGCGCGTGTTGCACGATGAAGTC
>PDWJ01005023.1_pt1 | contig 13460 bp, 10 predicted proteins | sample 1430881 | NCBI WGS metagenome assembly PDWJ01 (sample SAMN01162460, study PRJNA174530) | Oral metagenome, whole genome shotgun sequencing project. | biome: Marine environment; feature: Marine mammal; material: Swab sample of the gingival sulcus; isolation source: swab sample of gingival sulcus... | reverse complement strand
ATTTTGAAGATTTACGGGTGATGACAACAGGAGAATGATCATCACAGACTTTTTTCATTGTTTTTGCAAGATTGCTTCTTGCAAAAGTATATGTAATAGCATCCATAGCAGTTCCTCAATTCATTAATGCGTACATGTACAGATAATTGTACCACAAAATAAAAAACATAACAGGTCGCTTCAAGGGACGGCGGGAGGTTCGCGGTATTTTTAACGTCCTTGGATCGTACCAAACTCATAGGTATCTTGTTGTTCATTGCTATCAATTTCCCACCGCCCCTGAACTCAGCGTTATAGGATTGACAAATACAACACGACCATATAAAAAAACTTAGACTGATATTGGGTCGACTTAATGCTTCAAAAGCTCCCCAAGACATGAATCTTCCTGGATTGAGGCTACACAAACTCACAGGACAAAAAAAAGAATATATGGTCTGTATGGGTAAATGGAAATTGGCGAGTTACATTTCGCTTCATTGATAAAGACGCAGATATTGTCAACTACGAAGACTATCATTAAAGGTATAAAAATGAAAATGCATAATCCCCCTCCACCCCGGAGAACTTATCAAGGCGTTATGTCTTGAACCATTGAGCATTTCTGTAACAGCTGCACAACAGCAGAAAGCTGGCTTCAACAACAAATTCAATATGACCTTTGGCAGGCAGAACTTAAACGAGAAGAATTAGTTGTAGAAACACTTGTAACATAAATGTATCTCTTACATGGTAACAACGATACCCAATCTCAGCCCTTTTGAACGTAAAGTGGCTGACTAACCGATAGAAGAGCGAGAACGCCCTGCTCCACTATTGGGTTTATTTCGTGGTCTTCTTCTTCTACTTTGACGCTTTTTGGGCCTCTTACGAACGGGTCTTGTGTTTAATTTACTTTCGGGTAAAGCGTTTTCAGGTTCAAAGCCCTCTACCATTTCGCGTGGTATAACCTGTTGTATCAAACGTTCAATACCTTGTAAATCATCAAACTCATCAGCACAAACCAACGACAGCGCCTCACCGGCAGAACCGGCGCGCCCCGTACGTCCGATGCGATGCACATAGTCCTCCGATACATTGGGTAAATCAAAATTCACCACATGCGGCAGTAAATCAATATCGATCCCGCGTGCGGCAATATCTGTTGCCACTAAGACTTGAGTATCGCCTGATTTGAATTCAGCCAGCGCACGGGTGCGAGCGCCTTGGCTTTTGTTGCCATGGATAGCGGCGGCGGAGATTTTTTTATCCATCAGTTTTTTTGTCAGGCGATTGGCACCATGTTTTGTACGCGTAAAGACCAGTACCTGATTCCACTGATTTTGTTTAATTAAATGGATGAGCAATGCCGTTTTTCGACTTTTATCGACCGGGTGAACCAGCTGACTGATGCGCTCTGCCGTCGTATTATTCGGGGCAACGGTAATTTCCACCGGATTGTGGATTAATCCCTTGGCAAGATTGCGAATATCGTCGGAAAAGGTTGCCGAAAACAGTAAATTTTGTCGTTTCGGTGGCAATAACTTCAGTATGCGTTTAATATCGTGAATAAAACCCATGTCGAGCATACGATCAGCTTCGTCGAGCACTAGCACCTCTAACTCATCGAAACGGATAGTGTTTTGTTGGTATAAATCGAGTAATCGCCCTGGGGTTGCCACTAAAATATCCGCCCCGCCGCGCAAGCGCTGCATCTGCGGGTTAATTTTCACGCCGCCGAACACCACCACCGATTTTAGCGGCAAATGTTCGCCGTACAGCTTCGCACTGTCGGCGACTTGAGCTGCTAATTCACGCGTAGGCGTCAGGATTAGCGCGCGAATCTGATTGCCTTTGTGATTTAAATTGCGGGAACTTTTCGATAGATTTTCTAGAATGGGTAGCATAAAGCCCGCCGTCTTTCCCGTGCCTGTTTGCGCCGCCGCCATAACGTCTTTGCCTGCCAGCACTGCCGGAATTGATTGTGTTTGGATAGGGGTTGGGATTTCGTAGCCTTGTTCGGCAATGGCTTGTAAAATAGGCTGCGACAGCCCTAATTGTGTGAATGGTGTCAAAGGTTTTCTCGATTAATAAATATAGCATGATAGTACAGCATTTAGCCAACGATGCAAGCTAAGTGATAGAAATATCAAAAAAAGACATACAGGCAAATCACTATACGGAAATATGGGTTTTCAATACAAGGGTGGCACGAAGAGTTGAAACGGTGGTCAATGCGCGCCCTACAAAAACTGTTCTCTCGTTTTGTCTTGGCGCAAAGTCCCCGAGAACAAAACATTCGACCAGACTGTGTCCATTAATGGAGTTTGTTGCAGAGTGGAATCAGGATTTTCCAACACAACGTATGTGTGCGTTTGGTCCTGAAGGAAAGCCGGTATTTTGGATTATTGAAAGCAAGAATGCTTACACGCCAAGACACACTGCGTTTTCAGCAGACTCACGAGAATTAGTCAATAGGTTTTACGAGGCAGGCATTCAGAATGGCGGCACGGGTAATGGTGCGCCTGGGCTTCGTCCAATGTATCATGAGCATTACTATGGGGCATTCCTAATAGACCCTGACGGTAATAATGTTGAAGCAGTGTGTCATACACCTGAGTAAATCATCTAACAAGGCGCTCAAATGGGACGGCAAGAGGTTTTGGCATTTTTCAAGTTCAGAGGTTTAGCCAGGTTTATGAATTTAAAATCAGTTTCGGGGTAAAACTCTCGCCGCCCCTTAGCTAAACGTTATGCACAAAGATGCTACAGATAAAGGTAAAAAGATGAAAAGAATCTTGATTATATGTTTAATGATTTTGTGTACGGGTTGTGCGAGCAAGCTCTATAACAATACACCTAACTCAACATTTTCGGGGGATCTAGATGTTAGGTGGGTTGCCAATGATTATTTTATTTTTATTCCTAATCCCGAAAACCCTTTTCGTTTGGTTCGTAGTGATGGAGGAATCATTCAACCGGGTGTTATGTACACAGATGGTGGTTCAATCCCTCGTTTTTTTTGGGGAGTTAAAGGGTATTCCCCTTGGGGGTACGCTCCCGCTTATATAGTTCATGATTGGCTATTTGAGGCACAGCGATGCGGATATGAGCCCGATAATAGATATTTGTTCAAAGATTCTGTGGATGTTATGGCAGAAGGTCTTAAAGCTGTAATGGAACAGAATAAAAAAGTCAGAAATTATTTTGTATTTGATAGTATTGTTATGGCAGTAAACTCACCCATATCAAAAAGATTATGGGAAAAAGGGTCATGTAATCCACCGCATTTTGGCATAAAGAGGTTGCCGACTGATGAGACTCGGGGTGAACTAATTATGACGATTAGTTTTGACTAAAGGAATCTCCGCAAAATGTTCAGTCCGAGTAAAGAACAAGGAATAGTACCGTGGCTAATTTTCGACATATCAAGCAGATAGTCGAAAATGGCGAGGAGCCCCACCACTCTGGAGTGGTCGGATAAACACATAACGCGGTTATTTGCCGAAATGGGCATTTTGCGGAGGTTCCTATAGTGAAACAAATTATACACTGCTACAAGGCTTACCCGATATATCCAAAAGAAGGCGTTACAAAAACTATAATTGTGCCAAGAATTTTTCGGTACGAGACGCATATTCGCAGACAATATGCTAAACGGCAAGAAGATGCAACCATGCCCACTCGCGAGTGGAACAGATAAACGCTGTAACGGAAAATTCCTGGCATGACTATAATCAACGTGACTATAGATGATGAAGCAAAATATTTCCCTCTTTATTTCCGACAGATGGATAATTAACGTATTCACAAATTTCATTTTTATACTATTTAGCATAAAATATGCGGCTGATGAGTAACTGACAATAATCTAGGAACTGTTATGATAAAAAAAATCCGTATTATGATGTCTGATGTTACCAACCCTTGGTTTAATCTGGCAACCGAAGACTGGATATTTAGAGAACTAGATGCCAACTGCCATACCTTGTTTTTATGGCGCAACGCCGAAACCGTAGTCATCGGCCGCTATCAGAATCCTTGGGCAGAATGTAAGACCGACAAAATGGCAGCCGATGACATCTATCTTGCCCGACGGCAAAGTGGTGGCGGTGCGGTGTTTCACGATTTGGGCAATACCAATTTTACATTTCTGTCACCCAAAACCGATTACGACCAGAACGCTAACTTTAACATCATTATCAGTGCACTTAAATCATTGGGAATTACAGCCAAACAAACTGGACGTAATGATATCGCCGTTGACGGTAGGAAAATTTCCGGCAGCGCTTTTAAACACGCCGGTGATCGCAGTTTTCACCACGGGACATTGTTAGTCAACGCCAATATATCCAAGTTGGCGGATTACCTTAACCCACATCCGTTAAAGCTCAAGGCCAAGGGCATCACTTCCGTGCGTGCACGGGTGGCCAATTTAGTCGATTTTAACCCGACAATTGATCACGACAAGCTCTGTCGGAGCATTATCGATCATTTTTGTCAGTACTACGGACAACACATCGAAGTCGAATATTTAGACGAAAAAGAGCTGACGCAAAACAATCACCTGAATCAATACTATGAGATGATGGCCGACTGGAATTGGCGCTTTGGCAAAACGCCTGAATTTAGCCATCGCATGGAAAATCGATTTGACTGGGGCATCGTCGATTTACACCTTAACGTTAAAAATGCCGTTATTGTCGATGTGGAGATTTTTTCCGATGCGCTGGATATTCAACTAATCGAAGCCATAAAAACCGCTTTGCTTAATACGACTTATCAGATGGATGACATTGGCAAGAAACTCGACGCATGTGTTGGTGACAACAGCAACTGGCGGGCACCTATCACCGAGATAAAATCATGGATGGCAAGCGAAGTTAAATCTTAGCTGTTTATACTTTAAATGTTAAGGGGTTGGCATACCGCCATCGCAAGGGATTATCGCGTCAGGGAATAATCTGATCACTGGCCAGCAAGGCATCGAGATCACTTAAATTGTCCAGTGTGCTCAGCGAAGATCCATAGTCAACATCACCCAAACCGCCGGCACCGGCAATACTGAGATCAATTTTCGTCAGGTCTTGATTAACAAGCAGATAGGTCTCATCACTGATATCAGGCAGCAATTCGTTTAGTAACAGCGAATCCATTTCATTACCGTTTTCATCACTCAATGACAACGCATTAATATCCTGGTCAACTTCACTCCCAGACTTTTCTTCACTCTCGGAGGATTCTTTACTCGGCATTTGTTGCGATTTATCCTGTCCTTGCGAGTCAGACGCATTGTCAGCGGTAGCTTCACCATCAAGATAATCCGATTGCTCACCGTCACCACTGTCGGTTGACTGCTCAGCGACACCTTTCTTCACCACTGCCGACGGTGCTGCCAAAGCACTTGCTTCAGGCTCGTCGTGTTCAACAGGCGCTGTGGCTGTTGAGGAACGAAAAGCACCGTCAGTTGCAGCACCGGCTAAGTGAGTATTATCCTCCATACCCCCATTATCCATACCCCCTATTTCATCTGCATCATCAGCGGCTTCTTTAACGGCGGGAGCTGCCGCTCCGACCTTTTTCCCACCCGGCGTTACTCCGGCAACCATACCATCTTGCGGTACAGTATCTCGGGCCGATTTATCATTATTATGTTCGCTGACGGCGATACCTCCGACAAATGCCACAATCGGAACCAGCGCCAACAGCCAAGAAGGATCAAAAGTCCAAAAAGCCGATATCTCTCTTCCGCCCAATACCTGAGGTGAAGCAATTTCCTCGGATAACATACTCACCGCATCCGGGATATCACCAGACTCCGGCACATAGGCATAAATATTGCTATTTTCGTGTTGACCAACCAATAAATTGGTCACTTCAGCCGGGTTACCATCGCCGTAATAATCCTCAATGATGATATCGGGTTCCATATCACCGTCTTCCAACAGCACGTGAAGGTTATGGTCAACACGCTTAACAATAATATTTTGAGGAGCAAAACCGGTTTCATTGTCAATTAACTGATAATTGACGCTGTTTTGCGCTCTCGTTATCAATGCCTCACCCGCCTTCTTGGTGTGAGTCGCCATCGTCGACTGAGCATCTATAACTTTTAATGTTACATTCATTGTACTGTTTTCCTTAAAACTGACTTTATTTAAAGCAATCTATGATGAAGTTCACTCCTTATTGCCTTATTGTGAGCGACCCCGCGCTACAATTTCAACACGCCGGTTGAGTTGGTCACAGGCTTCACGTTGTTCAGCATCTTGTGCGTGCTGTACAGCGCAATTGTCCGCTACAAGATCTTGACTACCGTAGCCAACGACATTGATTTCAACACCATCGTCAACGCCGGCTTCTCTTAATACTTGTCTGATCGTTTTTGCCCGACGTTCCGATAATTTTTGATTATAAGTTGCCGAGCCTGACGAATCAGTATAAGTCGAAATCTGTACTATATCAATTTTTTTATCACTTGATTGAATGGCTTTTCCAACGCGAAAAAATTCTTCTTTTCCCTTATCCAGCATATTTTCATAATCACCGCGACCGGGGTTAAACAGTTCGCTGGTATTTAACACATAACTCATGACGATCGGTGGCAGGTCGCAATTGATCCTTTTATTAAACCGTGAGAGGGTGTGGGCTTGAACTTTATTCATACCGCTAACCAGCTGTAATGCCTCAGACTCTTCTATTGCCTTTAGCGTCGGAATGCCATCGCTTCCATTGACAATTTTTAAGTAGTTAACGGAGTTTCCCTGTACAGGATAAGCCACACCGCCATAACGGTTAGTAAAAGCTTCGGCGCTACTAAAATTAAAAGCTACTCTATGGTTGTCAACGCAAACCACGACAGATTTATAAGTGCCGTCAAGCAGAGAAGCCAAATAATTTTCATTGACATAGATGTTAAATGCCGGCCCTGGCACTTTGTCGGCTTCACGAATAAAGACCAGCTCTGCTGTTTTCTCATCCAACCCTCTGGCCGGTGTAAATGAAGCACCCTTAAATTTATCCCATTGTTCCAGCGGTTGCCCGGTCATTATTGGCGTAGAAAAGCAGCCTGTCAATAACACAAGCACGACAACCAACAGCCATTTTCTCATCATAATCTCCTAGGGAAAAAATATTTCTTAATTTATATCAAAAAGTTAAACAAAAGACAAACAACTGTTAGCAAAACACTTACATTCGCTTAATTGAAACGTTTTTAGCAAACAACGGAGGGTGAAAATTACCACTAGTTATCTTTAAAGTCAACAAAGAATATCAACATAAGACCATCGACCCATTATGAACATAATGGCCTTCCAAAGTCATCACCCGGCTGACTATTTTATCAAATAAAGGTTGATATTTTCTGTTAAAATTGTCAGTCTGGTTAATAACGATAATGAATACCAAAAAGCTAACAGCATGCCCCATGTACTTTCTACCTATCAAAGACGCTTTGACAGTCTGATAAAAAAACACTTGCCGCAACAATCACAACCTATCGGACAGGTGTATCAGGCACTGCAGTACAGTTTTTCTGCCGGCGGCAAGCGCCTGCGTCCCGCTTTGGCTTATGCTTTGGCAGAAAGTCTGTCCATACCCTTGGAGAAAATTGATGCCTTGGCGTTGGCCGTGGAATATATTCATACTTATTCACTGATTCACGATGATTTACCGGCAATGGACGACGATGATTTTCGGCGGGGCCGACCAGCCTGCCACAAACAATTTGACGAGGCAACTGCCATTTTGACTGGCGATGCCCTCAATACACTGGCTTTTGAAGTGCTGTCGCAAAATGACGATGGTACACCAGCCAAACAACGCCTGCAGCAAATTTACATCCTCGCTCAGCGTGCCGGTATTGCCGGCATGGTTGGCGGACAAGCTATCGATTTAGCCTGCGAAGATAACCACCACATTGTTGATTTGAACACACTAACAGCACTGCATAAAAAGAAGACGGCTAAACTGATAGAGGCATCCTTACTTATGGCTTACCTTGCCTGCGATAATCCCTGCCCCGCAAAACAAGCGTTACTGTCAACGGCTGCCATGGCCCTAGGGTTATATTATCAAATTCAGGATGATATTTTGGATGTCACTCAAAGTACGGAAACGTTAGGTAAACCGGCGGGATCAGACATTGACAACCAGAAGTGCACTTATGTGAGTTTGCTCGGATTAACAAAAGCAAAGCAAGCGGCAGAAGAAATACTACAAACGGTTAAGCACACACTGGAGACTTTCTTTGCACCGGAAAGCAATTATCACGACACACCGCTTGCCGATATCGTTGCCCTGATCACCCGAAGGAAATATTAGACCACGCCCTAGTCACTGACAATATCGAGCAAATCGGCAATGAGTTGATCACGCTTTATCTGCTCTTCTTCAGCGGACAATTGACGTTCATTAATACCTGACCACTCAATTTCATCAGCAGGCAATTCGCCTAAAAAACGACTGGGTTCGGTAGCTGTCATATTACCGGCTATTTTTCGGTTTTTTGCCAAGCTGAGGGTTAGCTTGCGCTTTGCCCGCGTCATGCCGACGTAGAGAAGCCGCCGCTCCTCTTCGACAAGCTGCTCGTCAGCGATGCAGTTGGCGTGCGGTAGTAGCCCCTCCTCCAAGCCAACGATAAAAACGTAAGGAAATTCCAGGCCCTTGGCTGCGTGTAAAGTCATCAACGAAACCGCTTCAAAACGATTTTCCTCTTCACTTTTATTTTCCAACATATCGAGAAGCAGCATGCGCTGAATTGCCTCGGATAGGCTATTGACGTCTTCTTTATCTTGCAAACGCAACAGCCAATCGCGCAGCTCACCGACGAGTTCTATGCGTTTATCGGCTTTTGCCGCGCTGTATTGGCTACGGATGTGGTCTTCGTATTCGGTATCACCCATAATCCAATCAAACAACTGAATAATTGACTCGCCCCGCTCCGCTTGTTGGTGGAGACGCATAATCCAGCTGGCAAATTCGTACAGTCGCGTTTGTGCTGCCTTGGGCATAATATCGGACAATCCGTATTCCAAGCAGGCGCGTAGTAGTCCAATATGGCGCTTGCGTGCATACTCACTCAAGCGCTGTAGTGTTGTTGTCCCTATTTCACGCTTCGGCGTATTGACGATGCGAACAAAGGCACGTTGGTCGTCAGGATTGGCAATAACGCGCAAATAAGCTAATAAGTCGCGTACCTCGGTATGCTCAAAAAATGATGTTGCCCCGTTAATAACATAGGGGACGCGCTGCATGCGCAAGTGTTTTTCGAGAAGGCGCGATTGATAATTGCCACGATAGAGCACGGCATAGTCGTTAAAACGACTACTGTAGCGGCTGTGATGCAGCAATAAATCCGTCACCAGTGACAGAGCCTCTTCATCTTCCGTATCGTAAGCGTTGACCGAAATTGATTCTCCGTGGTCAATTTGCGACCACAGCCGCTTTTCAAATAAATGACGGTTACCGGCAATTAGAGCATTTGCCGACGACAAAATGCGGCGATCACAACGATAGTTTTGCTCGAGCTTAACGACTTGAAGGTTGGGAAAATCTTCGGATAACAATTTTAAATTTTCCACTTCCGCACCACGCCACGAATAAATAGACTGGTCGTCGTCACCCACCGCAGTAAAATGGGCCGAAACACCAGCCAAATATTTAATTAAATGGTATTGTGCTTGGTTAGTATCCTGGTACTCATCTAACAATAGGTAGCGGATGCGTCGCTGCCACTTTGCCAAGACATCGGGATAGTCAGCAAATAACCGCAGACAGTGGATAATTAAGTCGTCAAAATCAACCGCATTTAAAGCAAGCAGATGATCGTTGTACATTTCAGTGGCTGATTTGACAACTTCGTCCACCGGCACTTTACCTACGATGTCGTTTTTATGATTTGAAATCGTTGATTGCAGCCTTTTAAGTTGTTTTACATCGTCCACTTTGACGATATCTTTTAGTATGTCAAAACAATCTTTCTGGTCAAAAATACTAAAGTCACGCGTCAGCCCGATACGATGTCCTTCTTCTTTAAGAATACGCAGACCCAAGGTATGAAAAGTGGATACCCACAAGCCTTTACTCTCGGTTTTTTTAAGCATCTTTGCCGCACGCTCCTTCATTTCGCGAGCTGCTTTATTAGTAAAGGTTAGTGCCACAACATGGTACGCTTTATACCCGCAGTCGCGGATAAGATAGGCAATTTTATGGGTAATAACGCCCGTCTTGCCGCTGCCTGCACCCGCCAAGACCAGAACGGGACCGCTGATTATTTTAACAGCCGATTGCTGTTGCGGATTAAGACGGGAAATAGAGTGACTTGTCATAAGTAAAAATCAAAAAATGGAGAAAGATTATCGCATAAAATACCCAACCTGCAAAATAACCCACCTATGGCAAGTATATTTGATGAAGATGGCTTATTTCGCAGGTTTGCTATAGGGTCAATCTCACACGAACAAGGGTTGGATATTTGTTATATTGGGATGGTAAAAACAACATATCTGGATTATTGTGTCTGTTTCACATTAGAAAACCTACCATTTGTTGCGTAATACCTCATCTGCACAAAACCACCCGCTTAAAATCGCGCCGGTAAAACCGCCGCCCGGGTTAACCCAGGCAGAGGCAAAATAGAGATTTTTAACAGGCGATTTATTGGGCAATCGATACTGACCCGCTTGTGCAGGGATTTGGGCATAACCATAAGCCGTGCCTTGGGGATTTAGCGTGTAACGCCGGATGGTTTTTGGAGTAGCGACATCGAGCTGTTCAACTGCGTCGCTGATTCCCGGTATTAATTGTTCCACCCTTTGCAGTAATATTTTTGCCACCTCGGCTTTTTTGGCCTGATAGTCCACTTCGTTAAGGTCTTGCCAGTGTGCTATATAATCGGTGACGGTGATAACGCCGACACTTTTGCCCTGAGGAGCCAGGCCTGAATCAATTTGCGAATAATCTAAAAAAATAAAGGGCTTTTCGCTAAAGTCATCACTGCGATTTTGCGGAAAAACGTCTTTCAGCTGCTTTGTTTTATTGGCAAACACCAAGGTCGAGTAATGCCGGTTACCTAGTGCTTTGACCTCTTGTTTAAAACCGATATAAACCGAGAGAATTGAGGCAGCGATTTGCAATTTTCCAATTTTACTAGCAAAAAGTTGGCGCTGCTTTTCAGGTAATAAATCGAGCACATTGGGAACCGCCGTATTGGCAATAATAGTTTTTCCGTTAATCCTTTGCTGTTTATCGCCTTCACCGGCTACTGTTTTTTGAACGACCACGCCCACTGCACAATCGTTTTCCACGATAATTTCTGTGACCTTGGTGGCCAGTAATACTTCGCCGCCACTGTCGGTGATGACTTTGGCCAAGTGGCTGGAAAGCTGCTGCGAACCGCCTTTGATAAAATGGCCGCCGCCGGCAAAAAAGCTTGCCTGTGCGACGCCAAAATAATTCAGCGACATAGAATAAGGGTCGTCGTGATAATAGGATAAATTGGCCTGCAACGCCAGTTTAAGTTCATCATCAGCAATAATACTATCCAAGAAATCGCCTAAATTCTTGCGGCCGCCAAATGCCAGATTGGGAAACAGTAAGGGGAAAACCGGCAACAGTAGCAATAGTTGCCATTTTTTACTGGGCAGTTTGTTAATTTCCCTGCGTATGGCGAAGAGTTTTTTGAAAAATGTGTCAATACCTTGCCGCTCATGGGGAAAGTGCTCAGTCAATATACGCGTCGCTTCCTCGCGGTTGCCGGGAATAACAATATCCGCTTCCCCGTGCTTAAAGCGATAAAATTCGGGTACCTTAACAAATTCGACGTGATTAAACACATCCAGTTCGCGAAAAATAGCTACTTTGGGGTCGTTTTTATCCAAGCCGTCCAATTCGTGCAGTCCGACTTCCATAGTAAAATCACCGCGCTGAAAAACCGTCGCACATCCGCCGGGAACAAAGTGCTGCTCGATAAGACAGACCTTTTGCCCTGCTTTGGCCAGTCTGGCGCTGGCGGTTAAACCGCCAAGGCCACCGCCAACGATCACTGTATCAAAATTTTTCATAACATTTACCAATTAGAGTAACCAACCATTGACATGATAACACGGTTCAACCATTGCTATGGCGCCATCCCCTTATCGTGGTCGATGTATTCGCACCAATAAAATATGGTGAATCATCAATGATACCTTACCAAAATGGGGTATTATACGGTATAAAACACCGTGATAGAGAGACGCATTCAATGCGTCTCCACAGTGGGTTTTTCTAATATTTTATTTATATTGCAATATATTAGGATCTGTAGAGACGCACTACGTGCGCCTCAGTTTCGTAATTGTCATTTATACGATAACGCTACGTTAATCGTAGTATAGGAACCTCCGAAAAATGCCCATTTCGGCAAATAACCGCGTTATGTGTTTATCCGACCACTCTAGAGTGGTGGGGTTCCTAGCTAATCCCGGCTACAGACTGGTGTAAATACTTAGAGCGGTTGAATATGCCAAATATTGTGAGCGTAATCTTCGACGGCGCGATCCGAACTAAAATAGCCCATATTCGCAATATTGATCAACGTTTTTCGCGTCCAATCGTCAGCATTTTGGTAGACAACATCAACCTCTGCCTGCTTATCGACATAACTGCGGAAATCGGCAGCAACTTGGTAATAGTCACTCATAAAGTGAATACTGTTATGATAGCGTTGCGGCTCGTCGGGTGAGAAAAAACCATTGTTAATTTGCTTTACCGCGTGATGCAGATCAGCTTCTTTTTTGTAATACACCATTGGTGAGTAACCCCGTTTGCGCAGCGCTTCGACTTCTGTCACCGTGTTGCCGAAAATAAAGATATTGTCTTTGCCAACGCGGTCGAGAATTTCAACATTGGCACCGTCCAAAGTACCGATTGTCAATGCCCCGTTCAAAGCAAACTTCATATTGCCCGTACCCGAAGCTTCGGTTCCCGCCAGTGAAATTTGCTCGGATAAATCGGTAGCAGGAATAATCAATTGCGCCAGACTAACGCTGTAATTTGGGATAAAAACAACTTTTAGCACCTTATCAACGCGCGAGTCGCTATTAATGACACGAGCGACCTCATTGATTAAACGAATAATATTTTTCGATGCCACATAAGACGATGCCGCCTTACCGGCAAAGACAAACAAACGCGGTACCCAATCTTTGTCGGGATTATCGAGTATGGCGTTATAGCGAACAATAACGTGTAAAATATTGAGCAGTTGACGTTTATACTCGTGGATACGCTTGATTTGCGCATCGACTAAGGAGTTGGGATTGACGCTAATACCCATCTGTCGTTCAATATAGTCAAACAATTTTTTCTTGTTGATTTTTTTAGCGACTTGTAATGCTTCAATAACGCTTTTATCATCGGCAAAGGCATTTAATTTAGTCAATTCGGATAAATCTTTAATCCAGTTTGAACCAATTGTTTTATTCAATAACTGAGTC
>PDWJ01004129.1_pt1 | contig 13479 bp, 11 predicted proteins | sample 1430881 | NCBI WGS metagenome assembly PDWJ01 (sample SAMN01162460, study PRJNA174530) | Oral metagenome, whole genome shotgun sequencing project. | biome: Marine environment; feature: Marine mammal; material: Swab sample of the gingival sulcus; isolation source: swab sample of gingival sulcus... | reverse complement strand
AGGCCACGAATGTCGTTCTTTCAACCAGCTGATATCATCAGATGCACGGAGAGATCGAGTTTCTATTCGTCCGTGACCACCGTCATAACTTTCTACCAACACCTCCGGAGACAGGTTGGATGTAAAGCAGGTAGCAACATCCTCATGCAAACTCCCCTGGTTTCCTTTCAGGCTCAGTACGTAATCAGCCTCTTGACCGATTATCTGTTTTGCAATTTTTGTTTGGCATCCCATTGCGTCTATGGAAATAACCGCTTTCTTTGAGGCACCATCAATACTTCGCCTAAGGCACTTACCATCAATGGCAATCACTTCGCCGTCCGTCAGTGTGACCGGGTCTGCCATCCAATTGGAAAAACACTGGCTAAACCGGTTTGTCTCAATAGCGGCAAAAACATCTCCCCTCATTCGATGAAATCAATCCTTTATTATAAATCATAAAGATAAACTGATTACCTCAATTCGTTTCTAAATTCAAGCGGTATTAAGCCCGATTGCCCTGGCTGACTTTACCGGCGACCTTTTCTTCTTACCGCGAAAATACTATCCTTATCGATATTCTATCGTTCTGATCACAATTATCTACTGAAGACCTCCGCTTTCTTCAAATGCCTTTCGGATTCAAGGTGAAACCATTGCTTAAAGGACTTGCTACACTCTACCAACGCACGATTGTTCGCCACCCGGTTGTGACACTGTCGATCGTGTTCTTGTTCACTGTGCTTTCAGGTTTGAAGGTCGATCAATTTCGACTGGATGCCTCCGCCGATTCCCTGGTGTTGGAAAATGATCAGGGCCTGGAGTTTTATCGCTCCATGCGGGGTAAATTTCCTTCTTCGGATGATTTCCTGCTGGTTACCTTTACCCCGCAGGCAGAACTGTTCAGTCAGCAGTCGATCGCCAAATTGCGGGCGCTGAGGGATGCCATTGAAGCTATGCCAAATGTGTCATCAACCAACTCGATTTTAAGTGTGCCACTTTTGCATAGTCCCGAGTTGACTCTTGACACGATAGAGGCACAAGTTCGAACGCTTGATAAGGATTCGGTGCCACTCGATCAGGTGAAACAGGCGCTGTTGTCAAATCCATTGTATTTTAATCTGCTGGTAAGCCCAGACGCGCAAACCACAGTCATACAGGTCAATCTGAAAACCCATCCGGAGTTTTATCGCCTGTTGCAGCAGCGAGAGGCGTTGCGAGAACAACGACGCAAGGGTACGCTGAGCGCCGAACAGCGAATGGAACTGGAACAGATTACGACTCAATTTGATTCGATCAGTAAGCAGGTCGCTGCCCAGCAGGATGCCGATGTGGCCGAAATTCGGCAAATAATGGCGCGGCACCAGTCGGGTGTCGAGTCTTATCTTGGTGGGGTTCCGATGATCGTCTCGGACATGATTGCATTTGTGGCCAATGACCTGAATACCTTTGGTCTGGGTGTGTTGGCCTTTTTGTTATTGACCCTGACAATCATTTTCAGGCAATGGCAGTGGGTGGTATTACCTTTGTTATCTTGTGCCGTCACTGTTTGGTTGGAGATTGGTTATCTGGGCTGGGTACAGTGGCCGGTGACCGTTATTTCGTCCAATTTTGTTTCTCTGTTGCTGATTATAACGCTGTCGATGACGATACATATCGTTGTGCGCTATCGGGAGTACCAGAGGTTAAAGCCAGCGAATACGCCAGCCCAGCTTGCCTTCGATACGGTGACGGCAATGGCTAAACCCTGCTTGTATATGGCGCTGACCACCATTGTCGCGTTTGGTTCGCTGACGCTAAGTGGCATTCGGCCGGTGATCGATTTCGGCTGGATGATGACCATAGGTATCGCCGTCGCCTATATCGTCGCCTTTTCGATTTTGCCGGCTACCGTGGTGCTTTTACCGAGCGGTCGGGCACCGAAAGCGACCGATGAAACTCCGGCGCTGACTCGCCATCTTGCCAGGTTTACCGAGCGACACGGGAGCAAGGTCATGCTGTTTAGTTTGGTTCTCGCCATTGTCTGTGGTACCGGAATTACCAGGCTGACCGTAGAAAACCGGTTTATCGACTACTTCAAAGCCTCTACCGAAATCTATAAAGGCATGGTGGTGGTCGACGAGAAAATAGGGGGGACGACTCCGCTCGATGTAATTGTCGATGATGTTCGCCAGGCAGTGACTGAACCCGATGCCGATCCGTTTCTGGCTGACGACCCCTTTTTAGATGATTGTGGCGGTTTTGATCAGGATGATGCGTTTGCCAGCGATTGCCAACCGGCCGGCGAAGAAGTACGCAATACCTGGTACACCTACAAGAAAATGGAGCGGCTGGAAAAAGTGCATAACTATCTGGAGTCACTGCCAGAGATAGGGAAGGTGTTGTCGATAGCCACCACACTCAAGTTAACTCAGCAAATCAATCAGGGCAAAAAGCTCGATGCGTTGCAGCTGGCTTTTTTGCCGACAGTCTTTCCCGACAACCTGAAAGGTATTCTGATCGACCCTTATTTGTCCGAGCAGCATGCCAAAGCAAGATTCAATGTTCGATTAATCGAGTCGTCAGCCGAATTGAACAGAAATACCTTGATCAAAAAAATTGGTGCTTATCTCACCGAGGAGTTGGGTTATGCGCCGGAGCGGATTCATTTTACCGGAATGGCTGTGTTATATAACAATATGTTGCAAAGCCTGTTTGACTCTCAGATCAAAACACTCGGGGCGGTGTTCTTGGCTATTCTTCTCATGTTTTGGCTACTGTTCCGCTCGCTCCGCCTGGCCCTGATCGGCATTGCCCCGAATCTTCTGGCCGCCGGTTCGGTGCTGGGGTTAATGGGGTGGTTGGGGGTGCCGCTGGATATGATGACCATTACTGTTGCATCTATCACAGTGGGCATAGCCGTGGACAATACCATTCACTATATCCACCGGTTTCGTGCCGAGTTCAATCAAGACAGAGATTACCTGGCCACCATGTATCGTTGTCATGGCACCATAGGCCGGGCGATGTTCTATACCTCGCTCACCATAGTGATCGGCTTTTCCATTTTGACTTTGTCGAACTTCATCCCCACCATTTACTTCGGGTTGTTTACTGGTATGGCTATGATAGTTGCACTGTTGGGGTCGCTGACCTTGTTACCCCAGATGCTGATCTGGTTTGAACCGCTCGGTTGTGGTCAGTCGAAGGTTGTGACCGATCAAACGCAGTGATGACCGGTCAGGCGTCGTGACTAGCCAAAAAGTGCGCCGACACTTTCGCCGGTATGTATGTGTTTTATCGCTTCGGCGAATAGTGGCGCGACAGATAGCGTGGTCAGCTTGTCCAATCGTTTTTCTGCTGGAATAGCCACTGTATTCGTGGTGACGATGGATGCCAGTTCCAAGCCGGCCAGGCGTTTGATCGCCGGGCCACAGAGCACAGGATGGACGGCGCCGGCATGCACACTTTTCACGCCGGCCTCGGTAAGCGTATTGACCGTGGCGATCAGCGTACCGCCCGTTGAAATTTCATCTTCAAATATGACCGTGTCCTTACCGGCTACTTCGCCCACCACATGACCTTGTTTTACCTTGGTATCAGTGACCCGGCGTTTATCGATAATGGCCATCGGTATATTCAACAATTCAGAAAACTTTCCAGCTCGTTTTGCGCCTCCGGCATCGGTGGCGACTGCCACCATATTGGCTAATTCATAGTGCTTTTTGAAATGTTTGGCGATGGTGGGGATAGCGGAAAGGTGATCGACCGGGTTGTGGAAAAAACCGTGTACCTGGTCAGCGTGCAGATCCATTGTCAGTACACGATTGGCGCCTGCCGTCTCCAGTAGGTCGGCGATCAATCTGCCGGTAATGGATATTCGGGGCGCATCCTTTTTGTCTGAACGGGCGTAGGAGTAATAGGGGATGACTGCGGTAATTCTGGCAGCTGATGCATGCTTCAGCGCATCGATTGCAATCATCAGCTCCATAATGTGATCACTGACAGGTTGCGTGAATGACTGAACGATAAAGACATCCCGTTCCCGTACGTTTTCATCGATCTGCACAAACTGATTGTCGTTTGAAAAGCGTGAAATGGTCATCGAGCTAAGCGGAGTGCCCAGATGCTGGCAGATTTCTTTTGCCAGCGGCAGGTTGGAATTGCCGCTAAAAATTTTAAGTATATCTTTCATAATGGTGTGGATAGTCGGTAATAAAAAACCCGGATTGCTCGGTAAGAGAAGATCCGGGTTTTTTGGGCTGGAAGCGGTTGACCAGGTCTTACTTGATTTTTGCTTCCTTGTAAATTACATGCTTGCGAATAGTGGGGTCAAATTTTTTGATCGCCATCTTTTCGGGCATGTTACGCTTGTTTTTAGTGGTCGTATAGAAATGACCGGTACCTGCAGATGAAACCAATCGAATTTTGTCGCGCATAATCCGGCTCCTTAAACTTTCTCGCCACGGGCACGCATCTCGATAAGAACCTGATCGATACCCTTTTTATCAATGATACGCATTCCCTTGGCAGAAACACGCAATTTGACGAAACGCTTTTCGCTTTCAATCCAGAAACGATGGGATTGCAGATTTGGCAAAAAACGACGCTTTGTTCTGTTGTTCGCGTGAGAAACGTTGTTCCCGGTAACCGGGCGTTTCCCCGTTACCTGACACACTCTGGACATGATAATCTCGCCTCCAACTACTTTGTTTTAAACTGCTCTATTCTAAAGAGCGCCACTTTATACCAGAAAGCCCGACCAATAGCAAAAAAATCTGTTTCGATCAGAGCAACTGCTGTTCAGCCATGGATATGACCCGATTGCCCGCCACTATGATATGATCCAGCAGTTGAATGTCGATCAGTTCCAGTGCCTGGTGGAGTCGCTTTGTGATGGCAATATCGGCATGGCTGGGTTCGGCATGGCCAGATGGGTGATTGTGAACTGCAATAATTGACTTGGCATTGTGGTTGAGAGCCTGCTTGACCACCTCTCTAGGGTAAACCGAGGCACTGTCGATGGTGCCGCGAAACAGCTCTTCGAATTCTATGACCTGGTTTTGAGTGTTGAGGTATAGACAGCAAAACATTTCATGCGGCCGCCCTTTCAATCGGCTATGTACATATTCTCGCACGCAGGATGGCGACGTCATGCTGTCACCGTGGTCGAGGGACTCTCGTAAATACCGTCGAGTCAGCTCGACGACAGCCTGTAGTTGCGCATACTTGGCGCTGCCCAGCCCTGGTACCTGAGTGAATTGCGTCAGCGACGTGTTAAGTAGCGCATTCAGACTGCCAAAGTGGCTAAGCAGGTCGCCGGCGAGTTGTACCGCATTTTTCCCCCGGATTCCGGTGCGCAGAAAAATTGCCAGGAGTTCGGCATCGGACAGGCTGGAGACACCAAGGGCAAGGAGTTTTTCTCTTGGCCGTTCTCCCTCTGGCCAGTTTTTGATCGACATTGGCTTCATCCTTGAAGTGATATTTGCTGTTTCAGGTGGTATCTTACACCATTATCAGTACAGGAATGAGTCAAGTGTCCCATAACCATCATATTCTCGTTGGCATCACCGCAGGTATTGCCGCATATAAGTCGGCTGTGCTGGTGCGTGAGTTAGTGAAACAGGGCTATCAGGTGCGTGTCGTTATGACCCGGGGAGCCAAAGCCTTTGTTCAGCCGCTTATGCTTCAGGCATTGTCCGGCAACCCGGTTCGGGATAGTTTGCTGGATCCGGCGGCAGAATCGGGAATGGGTCATATCGAGTTGGCCAAATGGGCTGATTTGATCGTGATCGCACCGGCAACGGCTGATATTATCGCGCGCGTGGCGCATGGCATAGCTGACGATTTGTTAGCCACTCTGTGTTTGGCCAGCGATCGAGTCATCGCGCTGGCGCCGGCGATGAATCAGGCCATGTGGCTGAGTCCGGCGACCCAGCGAAATCTCGCTTTGTTTCGCAGTGATCCTGCCTATCGGTCAAAGTTTCGTATCTGGGGGCCGGCAGACGGGGATCAGGCTTGTGGCGACAACGGGCCGGGCAGAATGCTGGAGCCTGAAAGTATCGTGGCTCGGATTCAGGCATTTTTTGCAAGTACCGGGGCATTTGACAGTTTCTCCGATCAACTGGCCGGTAAGCTGGCCGGTAAGCAGGTGGTGATTACTGCCGGCCCAACCCGAGAAGCGCTTGACCCGGTTCGATATATCAGCAATCACAGCTCGGGGAAAATGGGGTTTGCACTGGCGGCTGCGTGCCAGAGTGCCGGGGCACAGGTGGTCCTGATCGCTGGCCCGGTTACTTTGTCCGCTCCGCCCGGAGTGGAGCGGGTCGATGTGGTTTCCGCCGAGGATATGTACACGGCTGCCCTGGCGGCGGTCGAAGCCGGTTGCGATATATTTATCGCTACCGCCGCGGTTGCCGATTATCGTCCGTCGATGATGGCTGATCAGAAAATAAAGAAAAAGCGGGATGAAATGGTGGTGAGTCTCGTCAAGAACCCCGATATTGTGGTTTCGGTCGCCAAGCATCACAAACGGCCTTTCACCGTGGGGTTCGCCGCAGAGACACAAGATGTGACGGGTTATGCTCGCGACAAACTGCAGCGGAAGTCGCTGGATATGATTATCGCCAACGATGTTTCTGAAGACGGTATCGGCTTTGATAGCGACGAGAATGCAGCGACTATGATTTGGCCTGATGGCGCCTGCCAGTTACCTCGGCAGTCCAAGTTTGATATGGCGATACATATCGTAGAGAAAATTGCAGACCGAAGTCGCTAGCGATGTATCTCGTTATTGGTGGCGCGGTCAATGCCCGTGATAGAGTTAGTTTGGTGATGGTTGTCTTATCGCGACAGTCTTGTTTCGATAGTGCAGCCATGTATGGGTGAATTCAATCGGCTAGTGTAAGAAACGCGTTATGAAAAGACAGATCGAAATGAAGGTGATCAATCCGTTGCTGGATCGGTATGGCTTACCGGATTACCAGACTCCAGGCTCGGCTGCCCTGGATCTTGTCGCCTGTATCGATACCGAAAAGGAAATACCGGCCGGAGAAAATGTCCTTATCGGTTCTGGTATAGCGGTCAATATTCAGGATCCGGGATTGGTTGCTGTTGTGGCAAGTCGAAGTGGGCTATGTCTTAAGCATCGAATACGGGTCGCTCAGGGAATGGGTGTGGTGGATAGCGATTATCATGGTGAAATTAGTGTGATTTTGCAGAACGATTCCAGTAAATCCTATGTTGTGCAGCCCGGAGACAGAATCGCGCAGTTACTGTTTATGCCCGTGGTTCAGGTGGGCTTGAAGCAGGTCGGCGAATTTACTACGCAGACCGAGCGAGGGGCCGGGGGGTTTGGTTCCACCGGAAAGTGAGGGCTGAAGCTTGGTTATCTTCTATACTTACGCGTGAAGGCGTGATCATGGCACTTTCCAGTTCGCGATTTAGCACAGCTTGGCTATTCTTTTTACCTGATAATACGATCAACATATAGGCATCGATCGCCAATGAAACTGTTTAAAAAGTCCGATAAAAAAGATATCGATAGCTCATCCCGCGATATTCCAGGCCCGGCTTCAGCCCAAAAGAAACTGCAAATACCCGCTGGAAACTATAAAAAAATGGTTAACTATCAGTATGTTGCGATCTTTGTTGTGTTTTTGTCGTTTCTGCTGTGCGCTTTTATGGTTGACCGGATTGTTCTGGATTCGTCAGAGTCAGCGGCGATCAAGAAGCAGAGTCAGAGCGCTGCATCTTTGGTTAGCGGCGTGTTTGAGTATCAGGCGAGATATTTGACGACCCAGGCTAAAGCCATTGCCGGTTCAACATTGGTCAGGCAAGGATTGGCTGACACCAGCCAGTTTAATCTGGATCAGTCGCTGCGTCAGGCGTTTCCTTATGTGGTAAAGGCCTACCTGTTCAGGCGCGATGGCGTCAGGCGGCGCATGGCCAATGGTGAGCAATTGAGCTTTGCCAGTCTGGATATGCTCAAACGAATCGACAGGGGGGAGACGCTTCAGCCCGAGGCATTTTTTCGTGACGATCGATGGTATATACAGGTCGCCAATGCCGTGACGAGTGAGTCCGGTGAAATAGAGGGCTCGCTGCTGCTGATGTATTCTCCCAGGATTTTTTCCGATTTATTGCAAGGTGTCAGTGGTAAGACTTCGGTCATCCAGGTTCAAGGTGATACCGAAAAGGCATTTGTCGAACAGGGACAGGGTGCAGGAGCGACCCACAAGATACACTCGTCGGTGGTGAGTGCATGGCAACTGATTTATCAGTTGCCTGCATCCGGTCGTTTTTGGGATCGCACTTATTATTGGAGTGTGATGGTTGGCGGCAGTTTGATTGGTGTGTTATGTGTGTTTCTTACCCTTGGCTCGTTGCTGGGTAAGGTGCGAAAAGACTTGGTGGATGTGACTCAGTACGCGAGTAGGCTTTTGTTTGGAGAGAGGAAGCGGGTGCCGCCATTGACTTTCAGCGAGTTTGACTCGATGGCGCGGAATTTAGAGCGGACTCGTAAAGCTGCAGACAAGAAGCCGGTGGATCAGAACGCAAGAGGCGAGAGCGAAGCGGATCAGTATGGTGATGCATCGACTTCGACTGACGAAAAAAAATCTCCGCTTACGGACGCAGCCAGCGGTCTGGATGTCGCTATGATGGAGGGCGATGAAGATTTGTTCGGGATGGCAGAGACCAATGCCCCGGCAGAGCCTGATGCTGCCAGCGTCAACTCAGACGCGCTGTTTGATGACGATGATGACCTGCTATCAAGTGCGATTCTGGATGATCGGGCATTGACAGATGAAAACACTGAGCTGGGCTCCTCGGAAGGCCCCGGTACAGTCTTCGAGGGTGGCTTGGATATCGAGGAAGTCGCCCCGGTCGATGTACCACAGACTATTTTTCGTGCATATGACATAAGGGGAATAGTCGGCCAGAGTGTGACTCCCGGCTTGGCCGTTCATATCGGCAGAGCGATCGGCAGCGAAGCAAAAGTGCGCGGGCAAAGTACCATTGCCGTGGGTCATGACGGACGGTTATCCGGTCCTGAACTGGCCGATTCGCTGGTAACCGGGCTTGTCCAATCGGGTATCGACGTGATTGAAATAGGTCAGGTGCCGACACCGGTTCTTTACTTCGCAACGCATCAGTTGGTCACCGGCTCAGGTGTGATGATTACCGGTAGCCACAACCCGGCTAACTATAATGGCTTTAAAATAGTGCTTGGCGGTGATACGTTGGCAGGCGACGAGATACAAAAGCTGTATCAGCGTATCCTGCTTCAGGACTATAAATCGGGGCAGGGAAGCCGAACCCGACAGGACGTTTCTCGCGACTATATCGACGCCATACTGAATGATATCGCTGTGGCGGCGCCTTTGCGCATTGTTATCGATGCGGGTAACGGTGTAGCTGGAGAACTGGCTTCTCTGATTGTCGAAGAACTCGGGTGTGAAGTGATTCCACTGCATTGTGATGTCGATGGAAACTTTCCAAACCACCACCCTGATCCGGGCAAGCCGGAAAATCTGGTTGAATTGATTGAGATGGTACAAGATGAAGGGGCTGACCTGGGAATCGCCTTCGATGGTGATGGTGATTGTTTGGGAGTGGTGACTGACAAAGGTCAAATTATCTGGCCAGACCGGTTGCTGATGTTGTTTGCCAAGGATGTCGTATCTCGCAATCCGGGTGCGGATATTATTTTTGATGTGAAATGTTCCCGGCGTTTGAATGCATTGGTCAGCGAATATGGTGGACGGCCTGTTATGTGGAAAACCGGACATTCGTTAATCAAACGTAAAATGAAAGAAACCGGTGCGTTACTCGCCGGGGAAATGTCGGGCCACGTTTTCTTCAAGGAGCGATGGTTGGGCTTTGACGATGCAATCTATGCGGCGGCGCGATTGCTGGAAATTCTCGGTTTGGATGACCGTTCGGTGCAGGAAATATTTGATGGTTTTCCAGAGGATGTCTGTACACCTGAAATCAGTATCGAGGTGACAGAAGAGAATAAATTCACTGTCGTAGATAGGCTGTCGTCAGTTGGCCAATTCGGTGACGCCAATATCACCCATATTGACGGTGTTCGGGTAGACTACTCGGATGGTTGGGGGCTGTGTCGTGCCTCCAATACCTCGCCCATGTTGGTGCTTCGCTTTGAGGCAACTGATGAAGTGGCGCTGGAGCGGATCAAGAGTGTCTTTCGCGAGCAATTGCTTCGGGTCGATGCAGCGCTCGACATCCCGTTTTAGCTGGCATAATCACTGTTCTTGATTAAAAGAGTTTCAATGAATCCAATGACTTTAGATCGATCTTCTGCCGAGCAAGTCGCCTCGGTTCTGAGTAGAGCTTTGCCCTACATTCAACGTTTTACAGGTAAGACCATAGTCATCAAATATGGTGGTAACGCGATGGAAAGCGAAGAGCTGAAGAACAGCTTTGCGCGTGATGTGGTGATGATGAAACTGGTCGGTATCAATCCCATCGTCGTGCATGGCGGTGGCCCGCAGATTGGAGAATTTCTCGATAAACTGAATATTCCAACCCGGTTTGTCGAGGGGATGCGGGTGACCGACAGTGAAACCATGGATGTGGTGGAAATGGTGCTGGGTGGCCTGGTAAACAAGGGTATCGTTACCCTGATCAATAAAAACGGTGGCACGGCGATTGGGGTGACCGGAAAAGATGGCAATTTTATCCGCGCACGCAAAATGGAAGTTCGTTCTTTTAGCCCAGATATGTTGAAATCCGAGATCATTGATATCGGCCATGTGGGTGAAGTGGCCAGTGTCGACAAAAGCGTGATAACGCTTTTGACTAACGGAGATGTGATTCCTGTCATTGCCCCGATCGGTGTCGATGAACATGGCAGATCCTACAATATCAACGCGGATCTGGTGGCAGGTAAGGTTGCCGAGGTGTTGAACGCGGAGAAGCTTATTTTGCTGACCAATATTGCCGGTTTGCAGGATAAACAAGGTGCTATTCTAACTGGACTCAATAGCGGTCAGGTCAATTCACTGATTCAGGATGGCACTATTCATGGTGGTATGCTGCCCAAAATTAATTGTGCCTTGTCGGCTGTCAACAACGGTGTCACCTCCGCCCATATCATTGATGGTCGGGTGGCGCACGCAACCTTGCTGGAGATTTTTACCGACGAAGGCGTGGGGACCTTAATCAGCAACTCTCGTTGATGGGTTTTTACGCTATTGGTCAAGGCGGGAGCCAAGGAGTGAGTCGGGGACTATCTGGTCAGCACGGGCGTGGTGATTTCCCGCTCTCCCAGAATACAGTCTCTACCCGCATGCTTCGCTGCATAGAGGCATTCATCCGCACGCTGAATGAATACATCGGTCGACTCATAGCGGTGGTAAACTGCCACTCCGGCCGATACGGTGATCGTGCCCAGCTGCCTCTGCTCCATGCTGTCCATGAGGTTCTGCGTGCTGATTCGTTTTCGAATATTGTTCGCGACAGTCAGCGCGGCCTCATAGTCAGTATCAGGCAATATCAAGGCAAACTCTTCGCCACCAAAGCGAGCCACGGTGTCTTGGCCTTTGGTATTTTTCTTGAGGACGGCGGATACGTACTTCAGTACTTTGTCACCAGTTAGGTGGCCAAACCGGTCGTTGAATACTTTGAAATGGTCGATATCGACAATAACTAGACAAAGTGGTGTTTCATTTTCTGATGATGCCTCGGTTGCACAGGCGAGCTCACTGTCAAATTTGGTGCGATTCGCGACACGCGTCAGTGGATCTATGGAGCTGGCGACAGTCAGCTTTTCGATTTCTTTACGCAGGCTATGAATTTCTTCTGTCATCGATTGTAGAGAACGTTTCATCAAAAGCGTTGATTCTTCCTGGTTTCTGGTTTGTATGATCAGATCCAATACCAGATTCCTGATGCTTTCAACATTGTTCTCTTGCTCCACTTGCTGAGTAAATTTCTCTAATACAGCACCATATGCACTTAAATCTTCGCCGCTATTGCTGATATCGGTTAACAATTCTTCGATCAGCTTTCTGACTTCAAGCTGAATCTTTTCAATTTCGATACTTTTTGCGCTTTCAATATAGTTTTTGTACAGGAAAGCATTGAACTCATCGGTAAATGTCAAATTTGCCGCTATGTGCGAGTTGATGGCTTTTGCCAGCTGCGGATTGTTGCCGGTGATATATTCATACCAGACCGTATAGTTTTCCGGGGTGACCGGAACCCGCCGTTTGCTCATCTCCGGCAGAGTTCGCTTCAATAAAACAATTGCTTGATTCAGATTACTACTGTGGCGGTGTTTGCTCATTTTACGCGAATTCTAGCTGGCTAGGCTTCCAGAGATCAAAGAGTTGCAGACAAAGTGGTGTGTGGTTATCTTTGTCTATAATAGACAAGCTTAACAAAGTTATAAGTCAATTTCTCAAAATAGCAAGCTAAAATGGCATTTTTGTTGGTATAAGCAATTAGTATCGATAGTGACTGGTCAGTCATTTTAGTGATTTACCGAAAGATGGTTTGCATCGTAATTTATATTGGCTATTTGCATTCTGAGGTAGGATCTCAAAACTACAGCTAAACTGCAACCCGCTCCCTTTTGTGCAAAACCTGGTTGGAGGCCGTAATGACAGAGTTCACTGGATCGGCCGCTTCGCAGGCTGACTGTATATGGAAGAAGGCAGAGGATCTTTGGGGAGATTTCAAGCACACGGACTTTGGCAAGGTTATTTTGCCGTTTACACTGCCGCGTCGTTTGGAGTGTGCGTTGGAGTCAACTCGCGAGGCGGTGAGGGATGCTTACAATAACTTCAAAGATGCAGGTATTAAGCTTGAGCCTATCTTGCGTCAAACGGCTGATTACCCATTTTACAACAGGTCTGAGTACTCCCTTTCTACACTTGGTAGCACAAAAACGCGCCGCAATCGTGTTGTCCGGCTCTCCCTTATTCAATGGTGGCGAAGGTTCTGGTGAGTCTGAAATTCGCCGTTGGCGACTGGAAAATAATCTTGTTGAAGCTATTGTTGCGTTGCCTACCGATATTTTCTTTAGAACCAATATCGCGACCTATCTATGGATTCTATCCAATAAAAAACCTTACGTATTTTATTTTTATTGGGAACAGGTTTCGCTTATCAGGGGGCCAGTAGGATGCACGGGTGGAGCGGCTGGATATTGGTACGTTAATGGTTCAGTTCCAATTTTGTTTGAAGGTAATGTACAGAAAATAGAAACTCTTCGTGGACGGTGGCACTCAGGAGAGGAACACTTGAAAATTTGCTCCGCTGAAGAGTGTATTGTTCTTGTAGTCGTATGTGGGGTTTGGCAGTGTTTGTTCAGGTTGTATTTGGGGTTAAATGCAGGTTTAATCTAACGATGCATTCAAGCTGACGTCGCCTATGCGCCGCAGCTTAATTCAGGCGTTAACCAAGAGGTAGAAACTACTATGAGTTTTATATGCCGAAAATAAGTCCATTCGAAAAATACAGCGATGCTTATGACGAATGGTTTGAAAAAAA
>PDWJ01003983.1_pt1 | contig 13482 bp, 7 predicted proteins | sample 1430881 | NCBI WGS metagenome assembly PDWJ01 (sample SAMN01162460, study PRJNA174530) | Oral metagenome, whole genome shotgun sequencing project. | biome: Marine environment; feature: Marine mammal; material: Swab sample of the gingival sulcus; isolation source: swab sample of gingival sulcus... | reverse complement strand
CAAATCACCTTGTAGACCTACATTCTCAATCCATTGTCCATTTGCTAGTAAATTGGCATCACCTTCCGCTTGAGCATAAAAACTTAAAGGAGCTTTTGGCAAGTTTAATTTTGCCACCGATTGTTTTGCGGTATCGGATAATGGTAAGCCGTATAAAGTAAAGAAATCCGTCAAATCATAACCGATGATTTTTGAGGCAAGCATAAAGGTAAGTTCAGGATTACTAAAGTCTTTTTTACTATATGCCCCAAATCCTAATTTTGCTTTATCAGCTTGCGTAGCTTTCTTCCAATCGATTTTATCAACTAAACGGTTACCAATATTTAGCAATCTAAAGAACTCAAATACCGCTTGTGAATTAGGTTTTGCTTGATTTTTATGTAATTTGCTATATAAAAAGGCAAGTTGTAGATGTACTGCTTGTTTTGGATTAGAATTAACATAGCCATTACCTGACCAAATTTTAGCTTCAGTTTCAGCTCGTAAATCTTCACCTGTTTTTCCTGTCACACGACTATCAACTAATTGTTTATACAATAATTGATGGTTAAAGTTTGCACCCGTATTATTTTCATTGTATATTTCATATTTTCGGAGCATACTTAAACCAGCTAAAATATTGTTGTTACATTCTGTACCACAACCAATCGTTTTACCGTCTTTGGTTGATTTAAAGGTCATGGTTAAAGCAGGTCGCACCGTATTATGACCAAGTTCATGATTCCAGCCCCAACCTGTTTCAACACCTGCAAAAGCATCAACAGGTTGACCTGAACACATGAAACCACAAGCGGCAAGCCAACCAACAAAATGTTGTACCGATGGAGCATTATGAACCTTGCTTGTACAATCCCAATTAAGCGTCGTACAGGCTTGTTTTGTATCATTATCTAGGGGCATATTGTTGTAACCGTTAGCAATATGGTTGCTATCAAAAATCACCGTTTTCACACGATTAATATATTCAGTTGGCTTACGATTACCAATTGCTTTTTTGGCATAATTCATGGTTTGCTGAATTTCACCGCCGACAAATTTCATGGTATTCCAACCAAATTTCCCTGATTGTAAGGCACTTACCGCATCATTCATTTCGCTTTGGCTCATACCTTTGGCAAAGTCAAAGTGAGCATATTTTGCACCACCTTTGATTTTTAGGGTAACCTTATCGCCTGCTTGTGCATTGTTATAACGTAAAAATAACGCCCCACCATAAGGACTGACAAAATTTGTTGCCTTATTTTTGTTAATAGGCAACGCACTACTTGTCGCTTTTGATGGACGCAGATATTTATCAGATTTTTTATCCGTAGTACGCATAAAGCCTGTTTGTATGGCAAATTTTGCTTGATTTGCTTCTTTATTATCCGCATTTATACTGCTAACTACTTGGATTTGCACTGCTTTTGCAGGGATTGAGGCACGCCCAATCGCTGTATAACCATTTTTCTGTGGTAAAGTTAAGGTAATGGTTTCCCATTCTTTTGCAGTCGCTATATCATAGGCAGACTTAGGCATATAATCGCCTACGCCTTCTTTTGGAGCAATGGTATAAGGGCGATTAAAATCAAGCCAATTATCAGCCACCGAACTTTTTAGATAACGCAAGCTATTGTCATTTTTATTAAAGCCGTCATAACGCACGCCATCACGCCAAATATCGGCAAGTAATACCATTTTTTGTAACAATTGATTTTTAGGGGTATAAAATACCGATTGCCCTGTTTTATTTTTTTGTTGAATGGCTCGTTTGATGACCTGTATGCCTTTTATCATGTTTTCAACATCATCTACACTTGGAGCTTGATTGTCACGCAAGGCAATTAAAGCGTTTAACGTATTTGATAAATTATCATTCGCTTTAACCATATCATCAGCAGTGCGGTTATTGCTTGATAATAAATCTTTTGTGTCGGTAAAATAGTTACCTGCATATTCATAATTTGTTGGATTAATGCCATATTCAGTTAAAAACTGCGTACGTGCATTTTGTGAAGACCACCAAGCACGATTTAAATAAAGCAATGGTTTTTTAGCTTGTTGATATTGTTGAAAAGTCGCTTTAAGGTTGCTCTGTTCATTGGCAGTTGGTACATAATTACCACCAATTACCAATAAATCCGCTTGTTGCCAACATTTATTATCTTTATTAAAAATGTCGCAATCAACCACATTAACATCAATGTTATAAGTCGATTTAAAATATTTAGTTAGTACATTTTTATCATAACCTTGATGAGCAATGGTTAATTTTTTTGTCGGAGCGGTATTGGCATTATTGGTTATTAGCCAATTTAACGAACGTTTTAAAATAGGTTGATGATTTGTATATTTATTGGTATCAAGTACATGTTTAAGAATATCCGAGCCATAACCCAATAATCGACCGCCCTGTACTTCAGAAATTACACTTAATGCTCGACCTTTATCGGAAATCATTAAGTTACTCGCTACCGATACATCATTGGCACTAATCGTAATACTATCGTTTATCCCTTGGAAAGTTAAATCAAGCGTTTTTCCGTCTTTGCTCAGAATATCGGTAATCACTTGTTTTTTCTTTGCTTTAACTTGTTGTAATTCTTTAATAATTTGCTCAAGTAAAGTGAGTTCATCTTCTTTTAAATGCTTAAGCAATTCCGAAGGGTCAGCGGTAGCTTGGGCATGTTGAATGCGTTGCTCGCTAGTAAGCTCTTTTGCTGTCTCTTTTTTCGGTTCTTCTTTCTTAGGCGTTTCTTTTTTCGGTTCTTCTTTCTTAGGCGTTTCTTTTGGAGCAATTTCATCATCTAATGTAAAGTTTTTTCCGCAATCACAAGCAGATAAACTTAAACTAACAATAATAGCAAGCGATAAACGACTAAGTTGAGAATTGATAATTAACATAAAAGTCCCTTAATTTAATAAAAAATGATTATCCAGCCTGATATGCAAAAAACATACCGTATTTCTAAAAATAGAAATTTCATAAATATTTCACAAAATAGTTAGCTAACCGATTAGGATAGATTTTAAAAAAATGCTATTATACGCTATAAATCAATTTTAGTTTTTATATTTTAACCAAGGTCAAGCAAAAAAGAACAATGATGAATAATACTAGCCCAACGCCAACCAATTCAAAAAAAACCTCGTGAATTTCAAACAATCTTTAGTCCAAGATATAGTAATTTTTTGAACTGCGATAATAAGCATAACAAGATATTCCATTAACTAACATTAATTCGGAATAAAAGTTTTATAATAGTTTAAAGAAAAAAATAATTTTTTAACCATAGATACAAGGCATGCCCTGTATCTACATTATCATACAGATTTCGGTATTAAAACGGATACTTCGGCAAATCACCTTGCAAACTTACATTCTCAATCCATTGTCCATTTGCTAGTAAATTGGCATCACCTTCCGCTTGAGCATAAAAACTTAAAGGAGCTTTTGGCAAGTTTAATTTTGCAACCGATTGTTTTGCGGTATCGGATAATGGTAAGCCGTATAAAGTAAAGAAGTCTGTTAAATCATAGCCGATGATTTTTGAGGCAAGCATAAAGGTAAGTTCAGGATTGCTAAAGTCTTTTTTACTATACCCCTCAAATCCTAACTTTGCTTTATCAGCTTGTGTGGCTTTCTTCCAATCGACTTTATCAACTAAACGGTTACCAATATTTAGCAATCTAAAGAACTCAAAGACCGCTTGCGAATTAGGTTTTGCTTGATTTTTATGTAATTTGCTATATAAAAATGCAAGTTGCATATGCACCGCACGTTTAGCATCATTATTGACAAGACCACCCCCTTGCCAAATTCGATTTTCAACGTCTGCACGCAATGCTCCGCCTGTTTTTCCTGTCGCACGACTTGCCTCTAATTGTTGATACAATAGATAATGTCCAAAATTATGTTCTTTATCATCTTCAGCATAGATTTCATATTTTCTTAGCATACTTAACCCTGCTAAAATATTGTTATCACAGTTATTGCTACAACCAATTTTTTTGCCATTTTTCGTTGATTTAAAGGTCATGGTTAACACAGGTTGCACGGTATTATGACCAAGTTCATGCACCCAACCCCAACTGGTATTAACACCTGAAAAAGCATCAATAGGCTGACCTGAACATAATGAACCACAAGCTGCTAACCAACCAACAAAGTGCTGAACTGATGGGGCATTATGAATTTTACTTGTACAATCCCAATTTAGCCTAGTACAAGCCTGTTTTGTGTCATAATCTAACGACATATTATTATAGCCATTGGCAATATGGTTGCTATCAAAAACCACCGTTTTGATACGGTTAATATACTCATTAGGATTTTGTGTAGCAATCTCTTTTTGGGCATATTTAGTGCTTTGTTGAATTTCACCACCGACAAATTTTATGGTATTCCAACCAAATTTTCCTGATTGTAATTCTTGAACAGCATCACTCATTTCAGTTTTGCTCATACCTTTGACAAAATCAAAATGAGCGTATTTTGCACCGCCTTTTATTTTTAAGGTAACCGTATCGCCTGCTTGTGCATTGTTATAACGCAAAAATAATGCACCACCATAAGGACTGACAAAATTTGTTAGCTTATTTTTGTTAATGGGTAAAGAAAAACTAGTGGCATTGCGTGGACGATAATAATTATCAGAATCTTTATCTGTGGTACGAATATAACCTGTTTGTACTGCTAATCTTGCGTCACTTTCTCCTTTGTTATCGGCACGTTTACTACTCACTAATTGCAATTGTAGCCCTTTCGCAGGAATAGACGCTCGCCCAATCGCCGTATAACCGCCTTTTTGTGGCAAGGTTACAGTAATGGTTTCCCATTGATTTGAGACAGGTAGATTATAGGCAGACTTAGGCATATAATCACCTACACCCTCTTTTGGAGCAATACTATAAGGGCGATTAAAATCAAGCCAATTATCCGCCACCGAACTTTTTAGATAACGCAATGGGTTTTGACTTTTGCTAAAGCCGTCATAACGCACGCCATCACGCCATATATCGGCAAGCAATGCCATTTTTTGTAATAATTGAGTTTCTTTATTGGCAAGAATACTTTTGCGATTGCTTGCCTTATTATAAAATTCTTTATTATAAAAAATTGCTTGATTTGCCTCATTTTTTTGTTTAAAGGCTAGACCTATTTTTTGTATGCCCTTAACCATCTCTTCAAGCTCATTTACTATCGGTGCTTTGTTATCACGTACTGCGGTTAAAGCATTGACAACATCTGATAAATTATCATTAGCTTTAATAATATCATTAATTGCACGGCTATTGGTTGATAATAATTCTGCAGGCTGAACAAAATAATTACCCGGATAATCATCAGGACTAATACCATATTGGGTTAAAAATTGGGTACGTCTGTCATTAGCAGACCACCAACCTGCACTAAGATAAAGTAACGGTTTTTTACTATTTTGATATTGTTGAAAAGTTGCTGTCAGATTGTTGTTTTCCGCTACCGTTGGCTTATGACCACCACCAATAACCAATAAATCTGCTTGTTGCCAACAAGGGTTGTTTTGGTCAAAAAGATTGCAATTTATAACCTCTACTTGCAGATTATAGCTAACTTGAAAAAATTTTTTGAGTAGATTTTTATCATAACCACTATTAGCAATCCGCAATTTTCCCATCGGTGGCATATTCGCATCATTGGTTATCAGCCAATTTAACGAGCGTTTTAATATGGGTTGATGCTGAGCAAACTTGTTAGTCTTAAAGATTTGTTTAAAAATGTCTAAACCATAACCAAGAAATCTGCCACCATGTACATCAGAAATCACGCTTAAGCTATGACCTTTATTGGATACCATTAAGTTGCTCGCAAAAAATTGGTCGCTTGCGTTCAAGCTAATACTATCGCTTATCCCTTGAAACGTTAGGTCTAATGTTTGCCCATTTTTAGTTAAAATATCTTTAATAGTTTGATTTTTATTACTTTTTATTATTTCAACATCTTTGATAATTTGATTAATTAAGGTTTGTTCATCTTCGTTTAAATTTTTTAGCAAATCAGAGGCATTTGCAGACATTTGAGCCTTATAAATACGTTGCTCACTGTCTGTCAGTTCGCAAGCAGACAAACTGCAACAAAAAAGAACGGCAACGGATAAACGACAGATTTTAGAAGTGATATGCAACATAATAAGCCCTTATTTAAATTAAGAAATGGCTATAATAAAACATGCAAAAAACATACCGTATTTCTAAAAATAAAAATTTCATAAATATTTCACAAAATAGCTAGCCAACCGATTAGGATAGATTTTAAAAAAATGCTATCATACGCCATAAATCAATTTTAGTTTTTATATTTCAACCAAGGTCAAGCAAAAAAGAACAATGATGAATAATACTAGCCCAACGCCAACAAATTCAAAAAAACCTCGTGAATTTCAAACAATGCCACAAGTGCGACCATTAACGCCTTTGTTGGATAAAGTAGATAGCCCCAAAGATTTAAAAAAATTAAGCACGGAACAGCTTTTAACTCTTGCCGATGAATTGCGAGAATATTTGTTATATTCAGTTGGGGTAAGTGGCGGACATTTTGGGGCAAATTTAGGCGTTGTTGAGCTAACCATTGCCCTACATTATTTGTTAGATACGCCCAACGACCAATTATTATGGGACGTGGGTCATCAAGCCTACGCCCATAAAGCCTTGACAGGACGACGTGAGCGATTGCCGACTATTCGCTCTAAAGGTGGTTTAACTGCATTTCCTGAACGCTCGGAATCGGTTTATGATGCCTTTGGGGTGGGGCATTCTTCCACCGTGATTTCAGCGGGATTGGGCATGAGCCTTGCCATGCGTTATCAAAATAAGCAAAATAAAGTCGCTTGCGTGGTCGGTGATGGGGCAATGACCGCAGGCATGGCGTTTGAGGCAATGAATGATGCGGTACAACAAAATGCGGATTTATTAGTCGTGTTAAATGATAATGATATGTCAATTTCTTGTGCGACAGGCGGATTTACCAAGCATTTAGCGACCTTATGGCAAGCGGGGTATCAGATTGATATTGATAAAAATGGCGAACCTGCCATTCGTATTCGCCCTGATATGAACGATTATGAAAGTCGCTCTCGCCATCATCAGCAAGCGGACGTACCCATTAGCGTGGATAATTTATTCCGTGCAATTGGTTTTCATTATTTTGGTCCTTTTGATGGGCATAATTTACCTGAATTAGTGCGAGTATTGGAACGAGCCAAAAAAATCCAAGCCCCTGTTTTAGTGCATGTTTATACAATAAAAGGCAAAGGCTTTACCCCTGCTTATGCTGACCCTGTGGGCTATCACGCGATTGGTAAAATTCCCTCCCAACAAAGCACCAACACACCAACAAAAACCGATAATTCATTAAAATATTCGCAAGTTTTTGGGCAATTTATTTGTGATAAAGCAGAAATTGACAAAAAATTATTAGCAATCACCCCTGCAATGGAAGAAGGCTCAGGCATGAGTGAATTTGCCAAGCGTTTTCCCAAGCGATTTTTTGATGTGGCGATTGCCGAGCAACATGCGGTAACTTTGGCAAGTGGTATGGCAACGCAAGGAGTAAAACCGATTGTTGCTATTTATTCCTCATTTTTACAACGTGGCTATGACCAACTCGTCCATGATGTCGCTTTGCAAAATTTAGATGTTACCTTTGCCATTGATAGGGCGGGGCTTGTTGGTGAAGACGGTGCGACCCATGCAGGCGTGTTTGATTATGCTTTTATGCGATGTTTGCCAAATATGGTCATTGCTTGCCCAAAAGATGAAAATGAATGTTATCACTTGTTAAATACTTGCTATGAATATAAGGGCGTGAGTGCGGTGCGTTATCCTCGAGGTAAGGGAACAGGGGCAGTCATTGAAAAGCCATTACAAACTTATCCTATTGGCAAAGCAAATATAGAATTTAGTCAAATTAATCATAGTGCAAAAGTACATTTAGCGATTTTAGCTTTTGGTACTATGTTTGCTACAGCGGAAAAAGTCGCAAAAAAATTAACTGAAAACGATAATCTTAGCGTTACTGTAGTAAATATGCGTTGGCTGAAACCATTAGATACAGCAATGATTGATAAATTAATTGCTCAGGGGGTAACTCATTTTGCCACCATAGAAGAGCATGTATTAATGGGCGGTGCAGGTAGTGCAGTCAATGAATATATACTACAACAACAATATAATCAACAAGTAAAAATAACTAATATTGGCATACCTGACCGTTATATCGCTCATGGTAGTCATCAAGAGCAGTTAGCGGATTGTGGGTTAGATTTTGCAGGCGTACTAGGAAATTTAGCAGAATTTATTTGTTAATTTTGTCAATTTGTAATAAGATAAATCAACAAAACCTCCATTTAAGATAAAGCAAACGAGAAAAGGAACATTTATGAATTTAGCAAGTTTTCACAATGATATCGCCTTTTTTAATGGTGAATATTTACCTTTAAAAGACATTCGTATTTCACCATTTGACCGTGGATATTTATTTGGCGATGGTATTTATGAAGTTACCCCCATTTACAATAGCAAACCGCTTGGTGAAAAAGAACACTATCAACGTTTAATCAAGAGCCTTGCCGATGTTGGTATTAAGTCGCCATATTCAATTGAAGAATGGGCAGAAAAAATGAACCCATTATTAAACCCCAATAATTCGGCAGAAATGTTGTATATTCAGGTTACCCGTGGTGTTGAACCTGTGCGTAAACATAGATTTCCTGTAACAGTTGAACCAACAGTTTTTGCATTTGTGATGTCAATTAAACCACCTATTAATCTCGATTATCAAGGTTGTCAAGCTCATTTATTACCCGATTTACGTTGGCAACGTTGTCATGTCAAGTCCATTAGCTTAATGGGAAATATTTTATCTTATCATCAACTTTATGAAAAAGGTGTTGAAAGTGATGAGGCTCTGCTTACTCGTACTGATGGCAAAAATACCTTTGTTGTTGAAGCACCTAGTAGCAATGTTTTTGCCGTAATTGATGATGTTATTGTAACTCCACCTTTAGATAATATCTTAGTTGGGGTTACTCGTGGTATGGTTATTGAAGATGCGAAGCGTTTGGGATTACCGATTGTAGAATGTCCATTGTCGCTTGAAAATCTTAAACGTGCTAGCGAAGTTTGGGTAACAAATTCTTATGAAGAATTAAAACCTGTTGTAAGCATTGATGGTGTTCCTGTAGGCAATGGAAAACCTGCAAAAATATGGAAACAGTTGTTTAATGCTTATCAAGAACGCAAGGGTTAAGCACTCTATAGAAACAAGAATAGAGATAAGGCATATCTTATCTCTATTTTTATGATTCGAACTACAACATAGGAATGGCACTTAATAATTTTTTCGTATAATCATGTTGGGTATTGTAGAAAATATCATCAACCGAGCCTTTTTCCACCACCTCACCAAAATACATGACCATAATTCTATCTGAAATATGCTCAACCACGCTTAAATCATGAGAAATAAAAATATAAGTCAAATTCATTTCTTCTTGTAAATCAAGCAATAAATTTAAAACTTGGGCTTGGATAGACACATCAAGAGCAGACACAGGCTCATCACAAATAATCACCTCAGGTTGCAAAATCAAGGCACGAGCAATGCCAATTCGCTGACGTTGTCCGCCACTAAATTGGTGCGGATAGCGGTTATACCACTCTTTACGTAAACCGACTTTTGCCATAATTTCATAGACTTTTTCCACAATTTCCGCATTGGATAAATCGGTATTGAGTTTTAACGGTTCGGCAATGATTGTGCCCACTTTCCAACGAGGGTTTAATGAGGAGTAGGGGTCTTGAAAAATCACTTGCACTTTTTTGCGATATTCTTTCCAATCACTTTTATTATAAGTGCTAATATCTCTACCGTGAAAAAAAATCTTACCCTCGGTTGGTTCTTCAATGTTGAGTAACATTTTTGCCGTGGTTGATTTTCCGCAACCACTTTCGCCAACGATAGATAAGGTTTCCCCATGAAAAACTTCAAAATCAATGCCTTTTACCGCCTCAACTTTTTTCGCTTCTTTGCCTAATCCTGCAGGAATTAAATACGTCTTTTTTAAGCCATTAATTTGAAAAATTGCTTTGTTGTCTTCTGTTTTACTCATAAAATTTCCTAATACCTAATACTATTATATAATTTTATCCAAATATTTAATACATTCTTTTGCGATAGCATTAGCTAAAGGAGGGGGAACAGCATTTCCAACATGTTCACAACGCTTTGAGTGATTGCCGATAAATTTATAATCTAATGGAAATCCTGTAATTACCCCTGCTTCTCGCACAGTAATACTTCTATGTTCTATTGGGTGAACAGGGAAATTGCTATGTCCTGGTACTAAAGTAGGTGCTAACTTATTCATATCCAAACGCATCGTATTACCTCGTGAATAAAAACTACTAATTTTTAATTCATCAGGTAGTTCTTCCATAACATCTTGAATATTTCCACCTGCTTTTATATATTTAAACCTATCAACTGTTTTTTTTGAATGGTTCATCGGTTTGTTATCAATATCATCTTTATTAGAATAATCAATTTTTTTTAATGCTTGACCAATTGTAATAGGTGGTAAAAACTGCGTGTCTTTATTAATTTTTTCAAAATCTAATTTGGTTGTAATTTCTGATGAATGATATACAGGTAAAGGAAATTTAAAATTATCAGGCAAGTCTTTTCTTGTTGCAACAATAATTACCCTTTCTCGTCTTGTTGATGCTCCATACCAAGCTGTATTCAAAACTTTATGAGAGACATTGTAACCAATTTTATCATAAATTTTATAAATATCATCAACTACAGAAATTAGATAGTTATTTTTTTTAATATATTTTAATAATTGTTCTTTTTGCTTTCTTAAATCTAATCCTTTTTGTAAAAAATCGTCAGTAATATTATTTTTTTTTCTTAATTCTGCTTTTTGCCCCTTATAATTTTCTAACTCTTGCCAAATATCATCAACCTTTTTTCTAATTTCAAGTGGTGTTTCTTCTGATAACACTTTTCCATTTAAAAATGCTTTTACATTTTCAATAATAGAAATTTTTGGCATTGTAGCCTGTACTAATTCTAATTGTTTGTGATAAAAATAATTACGTTCATCATTCGGAGAACGTTCACCTGCTAAACTAAATCCTTTGCAAACAATCCCCCCAAACATTACATCTAGCTCATTTTGTTTGAGTTTGATATTTTCCAATAATTCATCTATCTTTATATCAATAATACTTTTTTCATCAATATAAGCAGTTGTTTTAAGTTCAGGATTATTGAATAATAAGGTTTTTATACAATCTGAATTTATATCATTAACATAAACGGATTTAAAATTGTTTTGTTTAAACCCTAAATGAGAGCCACCAGCCCCAACAAAAGTTTCAAATATGGTATATTGTTTTTTCATTATAAAATCTCTATTAAATTATTGATATAGGGAGTTGATTTTGTATATTTTTGGATATTTTCTTTAAAGGCTTTATCATTCATTTGTAAAGGATTATAGTTTAATTTTCTATCAGTACTTCGTGTTTTAAAATCTATACAACCAAAATCATCTCTTAAAATATTTAACCAAGAAGATAAATATCTTGTTTCTGATTGTGTTAAAAATAGCACATCTCGATTGTTAAACTGAGAGATAATATCACTTTTTATCGTTTTTAAATTGTTTTTTAAGTTACTATTTGAATTTTCAAAGTAATTCATTAGAACTTCAACATAAGGTTTGATATATGACTTGTACATCATCAAAAGAAAATCTTCAAATTCAAGCATTCCAAAGTTTAACCCTGATTTTGTCGGTAAGTTTTGGGAATTAATCAACCCCAAAGATGATAGGCTTATCCACGCATTTCGCCAATTATTATTGTTAATTGTCTTTGTTTTTTTAATTTCTTTTTCAATAGTTGTTCGTTTAACATTCGTTACATTTTTTAATTTTAAAAAACATAAATAACGTAATAACATATAAATTTCAAATAACCTTGTATCTCTTACATAATATTGAGAAATACTTGTTAAAGAGTTATCTTCAACTGTTGATAAGGTATTTAATTCTTCTTCTGAAATTTTTCTAGCAACTTTATTTTTATCTTTTATTTCAACTAAGTAAGTGGATTTTGGATATTTAAATTTCCCAATATTAAAATTAGGATTACTAAAAACAGATGAGGGGACTAGTAAAATACTATTGAAATAATGATTATACTCAATTGCTTTAGATGAGATATTCTGTTCGTTAAAATATTCATATTGTAAGACTTGACCAATTCCACGAACATAATCGGTAACACCAATATCTCCTGCTTTGCATTCAATAATTGCACGAATTTTATTATCATAAACCAAAGTAAAATCAGCAGTAATTCCATTTATATATTTATCTTCATGAATTAAATTTAATTTTGTTAAATCATCAGATAAATTTAAGATTGATAACAAATCTAATTTAACATCATCATTTTTAATGATTAAATCATGGATATACTTTTCTCTTATTTTGTCTTGCTCAAAAATATCAATATTGCTTTTTATATTCATAATTATCCTAATTGCATGAATAATTTTTGTTTATCTGAAATATTTATCAATTTAATAGAACCAAAAACTTTTCCTATAAAAAATACCAACCAAGACTAAGCCCAATGGCAATACCAAAAATGATGTTAAAAGTAGCAACCATAGTATAAAAATCTTTTTGGCTTTCTAATTCTGCCCTATGCGTATCAAGGCGTTTATTTTCATTTTTTAATAGGTAATACTGGGCGTTTAATTCACGGTATTTAATTTGATAATCTTCGTTGGTTTGTTGTGTTTTCTTTTTGTCTTCAGTGTCAGTATTTTTGTTATTATCTTTATTTTTTGTCGGTTTATTAATAAAGTTTTTAATGCTATTTTCAATAAAGGTATTGATACTTAATTGATATAAAAAGTCTTTAAATAATTTTACCTGTTTTTCATCGCCAAGAATTTGTAATTTATCCACCGTTTTTTTATTATTCGATAAAATCGCTTTAATGATTTCAAAACTATGGGCATTGACGATGACATCAGCTTTTTCCTTATTGGGAGGTAGTTCGCTGTCAAGGAGCAAGCCTTTAAAATTAAAGGTCAGATAAATTTCATCACGAGGAAGATAGCTACGAATGGCAATTAGGCTACCGTCCGTTGCTAAGGGATAAGCACGCTTGCGTAATTGACCATCAAAACGAAGAATTAAGGTCAAAAAAGACTCAGCAATTACTAAAAAAACCATTTTAAAAGAATTAGTTGTTGAATTTTGTTGGATTTCCTGTTGCATTATGGTTATACCTAATTAACAATGATTAGGCGATTATAGCAAAAAATTGATTAAAATGACAAAAAATTATCCACCAGCTAGGGTTAAACTGCGACCACCGTCAATGGAAATAATTTGTCCTGTGACATAATTTGCTTGTAATAAATAAACAACCGCT
>PDWJ01003982.1_pt1 | contig 13485 bp, 17 predicted proteins | sample 1430881 | NCBI WGS metagenome assembly PDWJ01 (sample SAMN01162460, study PRJNA174530) | Oral metagenome, whole genome shotgun sequencing project. | biome: Marine environment; feature: Marine mammal; material: Swab sample of the gingival sulcus; isolation source: swab sample of gingival sulcus... | reverse complement strand
TTTAGCCTCTTTAACAGAAACCAAATTGTTGTCAGTTTGTGCAAACGCACTCACAACCACACTAAAAAATAGTGCAATTGTCAATAAAAAATTGTAATTGTTTTTCATAATTATAAAATTTCACATCAAACAGATGTATAATTTGTGACACCACACTAACATATAAGTCACATAATTTAAAATAAATAGTTACCGCAAAGATAATACATTTTATACCATTCATACTATAAAACACACAAAATATACAATAATTAATATTATAAAACTACAATGTAGATAAAAAACAGGGGGGGTAAATACCTGATTATCAATATATAAACATCAAAAGTACAATTATTTTATTTTTTTTACAAATCACCCCTATTTTATTAATTAAACAAGTCATTTTACTAAAAAAACAAGTACAAATTCCATTTTTAAGATATGATTTCACACTTTCATTTTGTTTTTCTCATCCAAACCCTTAAAAATACACCTTAACAAGCATTAATTAATTTTGTAAGTTTGACCTAATTTTAAAAAATTATATTAAAAATAAGTCTAATTTTCAAAAAATGGTATTATATTTGATGAATATAATTTCAAATGCAAAAAATATTTTACATAGTATTTTTACTTTATTTCGGTTTCGGAATTGCTCAAATAGACGATTCAAGGCGAGGAAATAAAAAAATAGGTCGCTCTATTGGGGCGATTGATGCCTCTGCTACAAAAATTGATAAACCAATTTCGTTAGAATTTAACGAAAATTACAACGGATTTAAAACCGCAAAACAAAAACTCGACAAAAAACGCCAACAAGAAAAACAAAAGCAAGAAGAAGAAAATAAAGGTATTTTAACTCGTGAGATGATTGCAAAACAAAATTTCAAAAAAAATATTGAAGGTAATTTTATGAATTTTCCTCAAATTGATATGGATTTAGGAAGTTTTCATACTAAATCACGAAATATTCATATTAGCAGTTATGATTTTGGGCGATTTGATGGCGATAAAGTTCAAATTACAATTAATGGGAAACGCGTTCATAATAATTATCTACTTACACCAAGAATAAAAGTTATTTCTATTCCGTTGGTTGTTGGTATCAATAAAATTGAAGTTACTGCACTTAACGAAGGAAAACTCACGCCAAATACTGGATATTTTGCTTTTTTTGATGACTCTAAATATATCATAAAAGAAGGCGAATGGATGCTTGCCACAGGAGCAAAAGTCATTGCTATTGTAGTACGAGAAGAAGAGGAATAAAAACTTTTTAAACTTTTTTCATTTAAACTTTTGTCTTTGTAACTTTCTGTATATATTTGCACTTGCAATAAAAAGTATTTTCTAATCAAATACACGTATTAAAATGAAAGAAATCACAAAAGAAACCTACCTAAAATGGTATAAAGATATGCTATTTTGGAGAAAGTTTGAAGACAAGTTAGCCGCTGTATATATCCAACAAAAAGTAAGAGGATTTTTACATCTTTACAACGGGCAAGAGGCAGTGTTAGCAGGAGCTTTACACGTTATGGATTTATCAAAAGATAAGATAATTACAGCTTATCGTAACCACGTTCAGCCTATTGGAATGGGTGTTGACCCGAAAAAAGTTATGGCTGAATTATACGGAAAAGGAACAGGGACTTCGCAAGGTTTAGGAGGTTCTATGCACATTTTCTCAAAAGAACACGGTTTTTATGGAGGACACGGAATTGTTGGAGGACAAATTCCATTAGGTGCAGGAATTGCTTTTGCTGATAAATATAAAGGTAGCGACGGAGTTACATTATGTTGTTTTGGTGATGGTGCGGCTCGTCAAGGAACGTTACACGAAACATTCAATATGGCAATGAATTGGAAATTGCCAGTAGTCTTTATCTGTGAGGATAACAACTATGCAATGGGAACTTCGGTTCAAAGAACTGCAAACCATACCGATATTTGGAAGTTAGGTTTAGGTTATGAAATGCCTTGTGCTCCTGTTGACGGAATGAATCCTGTTAAGGTTGCCGAAGCACTTGATGAAGCAATCCAAAGAGCAAGACGTGGCGAAGGACCTACATTTTTACAAATAAAAACATATCGTTATAGAGGACACTCAATGTCTGATGCTCAACATTATAGAACAAAAGAAGAAGTTGAGGAATATATGAAATTAGACCCTATTACTCAGGTATTAGATGTTATTAAAGAAAATAACTATGCTACTGATGAGGAAATAGAAAGCATCAATAAGGAAGTTAAAAAAATGGTAAAAGAATGCGAAAAATTCGCAGAAGAATCACCATATCCAGATGCAAGTGTTTTACACGATGTGGTTTATGAACAAAGAGATTATCCTTTTATTAAATAATATTAGAGTTAAAAAGTTGGAAAGAAGACGTAGTACGCTACGTCTTCCAAAGTTATTGAGTTAAAGGATATTGAATTTAAACAAAACAAAAAATTATGGCAACAATAATAACAATGCCTCGCCTTAGCGACACAATGGAAGAAGGAGTTGTGGCATCTTGGCTTAAAAAAGTAGGCGATAACATTGAGGAAGGCGATATTTTAGCAGAAATAGAAACTGATAAAGCAACAATGGAGTTTGAGTCGTTTCACGAAGGAACTTTATTATATATTGGTGTGAAAGAAGGAGAAACTGCCAAAGTTGATAGTTTATTGGCTATCGTTGGGGAAGAAGGTGAAGATTTTTCAGCGTTATTAAATGAAGGAAAATCGGAAACTAAAACCGAAGAAGCACCAAAAACAGAAGAAATAAAATCAACTTCTACTCAAATTCCGAGCGATGTTCATATCGTAACAATGCCTCGTTTGAGTGATACAATGCAAGAAGGAACGGTTGCGTCGTGGCTTAAAAAAGTTGGGGACAGCGTTGAGGAAGGCGATATTTTAGCAGAAATAGAAACTGACAAAGCAACAATGGAGTTCGAATCGTTTTACGAAGGAACTTTATTGTATATCGGAATTGATGAAGGCGGAACAGCACCAGTAGATAGCATGTTGGCGGTTATCGGTAAAAAAGGAACTGATGTAAATGCAGTTTTAGATGCTTACAAAAATGGAGGAGCGGTTGCTACGACTGAAAAAACCGAAGAAAAAGCGGTTGAAACTCCGAAAGAAGTTGTAGTTGAAGAACCAATAACAACGACTGATAACTCACGAGTTTTCGCATCGCCTTTGGCTAAAAAAATAGCAAAAGATAAAGGTATTGATTTATCACAAGTAAAAGGAACAGGAACTAACGGACGTATCATTAAAGTTGATGTTGAGAACTTTACACCGTCAGCGAATGTAGTGTCTAATGTTAGTGCTTCTGTTCAAAATGTATCTAATTTTGCAATTGCAGGGGAAGAAAATACAACAGAAGTTAAGAATTCTCAAATGCGTAAGGCTATTGCTAAGGCGTTAGGAAATTCTAAATTTACTGCTCCACACTTCTACTTAAATATTGAAGTGGATATGGATAACGCAATGGCATCAAGAAAAACAATTAATGAAATTCCTGACACAAAAGTATCGTTTAATGATATGGTTGTGAAGGCTTGTGCTATGGCGTTGCGTAAGCACCCACAAGTAAATTCTACTTGGACTGATGATGCTACGAAATTATATAGTCATATCAACGTAGGAGTTGCTGTTGCAGTTGATGAAGGATTAGTTGTTCCTGTGGTAAAACACACAGACCATTTGAGTTTAACGCAAATAGGTAGTGCTGTTCGTACTTTGGCGAAAAAAGCAAGAGAGAAAAAAATCCAACCAAACGAAATGGAAGGAAGTACATTTACGGTTTCTAATTTAGGAATGTTTGGAATTGAAAGTTTTACTTCAATTATTAATCAACCTAATTCGGCGATTTTATCTGTTGGAGCAATTGTACAAAAACCAGTTGTTAAAAACGGACAAATTGTTGTAGGAAACACAATGAAATTGACACTTGCTTGTGACCATAGAACCGTTGATGGTGCTGTTGGTGCTCAATTCTTACAAACCCTAAAAACATTTATTGAAAACCCTGTTACGATGATTGCGTAATTTGGAAATAAATATATAAACCTCAGTTTTTACTGAGGTTTTTTTATCTAAAAAAACAATTATGAAAAAGATTTTAAGTATTTTATCTGCACTAATATTATTAGTAAGCTGTGTAGTAGATAATGTGGGTAATAATGAATTATTATTTACGCCAAAAGTTGTTGATGATTATTTTTCTGTACAGAAAAATTCTGAATTAACCATTACGTTAGAAGATGTTTTAAAAAATGATGAAGTACAGCAAAAAACTGCATTTGTTTCTTTTGATACAACAACTTCAAAAGGAGGAACATTAACAGGAAACAAAAAAGGAAGTTATATTTATGTTCCTAAAAAGGATTTTGTAGGAACTGATACTTTTGAATATACTGTTTGTAATGATAAGTCTAAAAATCATTGTTCATCTGCAAAGATTGTAATTACAGTAAATGATATTGATAATAATGGTAATAATTCAAATATATCTAAATTTGTTATTCCTAATGAATTAAAAAGTTATTATTCTTCTTTGAAATTTACAAAAGATGCTACTGTTTTAAAAGAAAATTTAAAGAAAATCATATCTAAATATGATAATAAAGAATACACAGCAAGACATAAATATTTATATAAGGCTGATGCAGACTTAAACAACCCTAGAAAAGTTATTTCAATGTATGACGGAAAAATATATAATAATAATGACTATGAAGGAAAAGGAGGAAACGGAAAGTTTAATACAGAGCATGTGTATCCGAGGTCTAAATTAATAGATAGTAGAGCCGAATCTGATTTACATCATTTAAGGTCTTGTACAATATCTGTAAATTCAATACGAAAAAATAAACCTTTTTCAGAAGGTAAAGGAAAATATAAAGATTGGGGAGCAACTTGGTATCCAGGAGATGAATGGAAAGGAGATGTTGCACGTATGATTTTTTATTTAAACACAATGTATAATCAACCTATAAATGACAAAATAGGTTCTTTAAAAATGTTCTTAAAATGGAATATAGAAGACCCTGTTTCTGATTTTGAAAAGCAACGAAATAGAGAAATTCAAAAAGCACAAGGTAATCGTAATCCATTTATTGATAATCCATATTTAGCAACTATGATTTATGGTGGAAAATCTGCCGAAAATACTTGGAAATAGATTACATTCAGTATTATAATTAAAAAAACTCACAAACTTAAATTTGTGAGTTTTTTTATTTATTCTATTTTTCTGATTTTATTTAATAGCCAAAAATCCGCTAAAACAAAGGCTGTTAAGGCTTCTACAATCGGTACTGCTCTTGGTACAACACAAGGGTCGTGACGTCCTTTTCCTTTCATTTCTGTAATTTCTCCTTCTGAATTAATTGTTTTTTGTGTTTGCATAATTGTTGCAACAGGTTTAAACGCTACTTTAAAATACAAATCCATTCCGTTTGAAATTCCGCCTTGTATTCCGCCAGAAAAATTTGTTTTAGTTTTTCCGTTTTCGTCAAAAATATCGTTATGCTCACTTCCTTTTAGTTTTGCTCCCTCAAAACCACTACCAAATTCAAAACCTTTTACCGCATTAATAGATAGCATTGCTTTGCCTAATTCGGCATGAAGTTTGTTAAAAATCGGCTCGCCTAAACCTATTGGCATATTTTTAACCACGCAAGTAATTGTTCCCCCTATCGTATCGCCTTGTTTTTTAATTTCTTTGATTTTTTCAATCATTTTATTGGCTATAATTTCATCAGGACAACGAACAATATTTGTTTCTATTTTGCTAAAATCTAACTCTTGATATGTTTTGTTAATAGAAATTTGTCCAACAGATGAAGTAAACGCATTAATTTTGATTTGAGATATTAATTGTTTTGCCAAAGCACCTGCCACAACCCAATTTGCAGTTTCTCGTGCAGACGACCTTCCTCCTCCCCTATAATCTCGTATTTCAAATTTTTTATCATAAGTAAAATCGGCGTGTGACGGACGATAAACATTCGTATTATGCGAATAATCCTTACTTTTTTGATTTGTATTTTTAATTTGAAAAGCAATAGGCATTCCTGTGGTTTTTCCCTCAAAAATTCCTGATAAAAATTCTACTTCATCAGGTTCTTTACGCTGAGTTACAATTTTAGATTGCCCTGGTTTTCGTCTGTTTAATTCATTTTGTATTTCATTAAAATTTATAACTAATCCTGCAGGGAATCCGTCTATAATTCCGCCTATTACCGTTCCATGTGACTCACCAAAAGTAGTTAATTTTAAAATATTTCCAATAGAATTAAACATATAACATCTTTATTTTTTACGAGTTACAAAATTACAAATATTTTTTGAGTAAAAAAAGTGTAAAAAAATTTTTTAGTTTTAAAAAAGGTTTATATATTTGCACTCGCAAAACGAAAACGTTTTCGACTGGAGAAATGGCAGAGTGGTCGAATGCGGCGGTCTTGAAAACCGTTGACTGTAACAGGTCCGGGGGTTCGAATCCCTCTTTCTCCGCGAATTTAAAAGATAGCATTCTGATTATTAGTTTGTTATCTTTTTCTTTTTATATTAATGCACGACATTTGCACAACATCTACATATATAAACTTAAATATTCTTTGAGAATAAAAATACGAAAATAATACCTATTAGACTAAAACAATTAAAAAATAACTTATTATTTTTCAAAATAGAAGTGTTTTATTTCATCAATTTTTTAATATTTTGAATAATTGAAATAAATTCCCCTAAAAAATAGAAAAATATCAGTGTCGCATTTTCTACTTGAACTTACGTTTTTTTTAGAATAAAGTATAACCCAAACATAATACACAAGATTTATTAGAGATAAAAAATAATTTTATTACACTTATTCATATTTTGTATTAGTATAATTTTAACCTTTGAAAAATAAATAAGGGGATAGCACCAAAAAAAATATAGATATGGGCTAATAATTTTGTAGGTACTTTCACGCACAAGAGACTAATAAAATTATTGTTTTAATGATAATGTTATTACATTGTTAAGTGTTTTTAGTCACTTGTTTTTAATCAAAATACGACCAGCACTGACACTCCTCCCTCTTGACCGACTTAATTTAATTTTTTTAATAACATATTTTATTATAGATAAAAAATATTATTACTTTACCATTTGTTAATAAAAATATTTTATTAAATTTGTGCCAACATATTGTAAAAAAGAAGCGTTAGCTTTTATTCTGTTTAGGTAAATCTGACAATTTAATCTGAAGTACAGAATATTAAGACTATCGCTCACGCCTTTGGCGTGGGTTGATAACTTGTATTCATACTTCAAGGTTTTGTCAGAACCTATCTAAGTGGATATATCAAAAGTTAGAATCCCACGCTTTCTTATTTTTAATCATTAACTTTTACTTTGGGGATTGGGTAAAATGGATTTATATTTTATGACTAAATCTGTTAAAATTATAGTCACAATCGTTGTGTTTTTAGTATATGGTATTATAGCAGGAGCTCAAAAAAGGGCAAGTGGTGGTGCAGGAACTTTCTTTACTGTTATAGCAGTTATTATTTTTTATGCAATTTGGAATACTGACAATTCAGATTCTAATAAACAAAATTTTGATAATTTCCCTATTGATGATACAACGAGTGATAATAGAGAAATACATTTTGAGACTATCACAAACACCCCAACAGAAACCAACAACTTAATAGAAAATAAAACGTTAGATTATAATTCTGTAATACTTGAATTTACAAAATTTACACATATAATTTATGGTAACGAATCTAACAATATTCAATTTGCTAATAACAAAATAGTGATAACAAATGATAAAATAATCGTTAATAATAATCTTAACTTTAAAATTAATAGAAGAGTGTGTTCGCAATCTAACGGTAATACTTTGTTTGTTTGTTCACATGACACAAATGTATTTCTGAATAAAAATGGAACAGTAGAAATTACAACAAGAACAAAAGGTAATAACGGAATTAAATATATGAAATAAAAATATGAAAACAAAGATTTTAATAACTTTAAGTTTATTGTGTTTTATCACAGCAAAAATAAATAGTCAATCTTATCAAACATTTCCAAAAGAAGGATTTAAGATAAAATGTAAATGTGAATTATACGAAAATTTAGTATTCAAAAAGATGGCTAAACAGCAAGGAATAAAAAATATTGTAAATGCTTATGTGTGTGCTGAAAACAAAGATAATCCAAATATTGGAGCAATCTATAATATAAATATCTACAAGGTATCAATGAATGAAAATATATGGTTAAATCAGTATGCTAACGACTTAAAAAAAGTACACTTTGATTATTCTTTTACAAAATTTCAAGGTGCTCGAGCTATTGAATATGAATTTAGTCAATTTGGATTATCTACTAAAGCAATTGTGTTTTTAAAAGATGAGAAATCATATTTAATTCAAGTAGCAACACGGAAAAATTTAGTATCAAAATTTAATAATTTTAAATCAAGTTTTTATATAACCAAATAATAAATACAATTATGTTAGACAACTTATGGAATAACATCAGAGGGTGGTTTAGTGATAGAAGTGAAAGGGCTAAACTTATTCGTAGTTTCAATAAATCAGCAAGAGATGCTTTTGTTGTAGGGATTTCTCCAACTCTTTTGAAGGCACAAATTTCAAGAGGAGAAAGTTCATATAAACATCAATTTTCTAATTGGCTTAATTCAGGGTTTAGAATACAAGCATTTACAGGTAGAGTTCTAACTAAAAAAGAATTAATATATATCGGAAACGTTATATTAAGTGATGAAGTTTTAGTTCGTAGGTTAGTTGTATTAGGTTGGGATACTTTGGAAATACACGGAGATAAAGGAAATTATGGTTGTAGATGGCAATTAAAAGACCATATAGCATTACCTGAATATTAAAACATAATAATAATGAATGATACAATTGTTAAAAACACGATAAAAACAGTGACAGAAACTGTTAATACTAACAATGATAACACTTCAATAAATTGGTGGTTTTGGATTGCTATTTTTGAATTTGTTGTATTACTTGTTTTGATAATAAAACGAAGAAACAAATCTCAATCTGCAAAACAGAAATTTAAGGAAAAATCATTAGAACAAGAAATTGACTTTGATAACATCATAAACAGTTCTTTTCATTCAAAGGAATTATATGATGAATTAAAAGTCAAATGTCATCCTGACCGTTTTGTAGTTGATAAAGAAAAAAATGTAATTGCTGATGCAATTTTTCAAGAAATTACAAAAAACAGGAATAATGCAAAGCGTTTGATGGAACTCAAAGAAGAAGCAATAGAAAAATTAAATATTAACTTTAAATAAATAAAAAAATGGAAAATTTTGTAGTATTATTAGGAGTAGTAGGATTATCGGCATTGGTAGGGCAATTAGGTAAAAATAGAAAAATAGGGTTTGGTTGGAGTTTTGCTTTAAGTCTCTTTTTATCCCCTATCATTGGTCTTATTATAACCCTTCTTTCAAAGAAAAAGGATGTGGAGTTTATTGATGTAAAAAAAGAAGATTAATCAAATATTTATTAACAAATTAAATCGTATAAATTATGAAAACAGGAGGAATTATAGTTTTAGTTTTTGGAATATTTAATACATTTATTGGACTTATTGGTTTAGGGCAATATCCTGAGCAAGCAGGTAGCCAGTTTGGATTAGGAATTGGATTAATTGTTTTAGGTGCTTATCTGTTAAATCGTGCTAAAAACAAGGAAGAAGAACAAGACAAAAAAGAAAAATGGAATAAAGGAGAAAATTAATAATTTGTGTTCAAAAGGTGACTATTATGCTGTCTTTTGGACTAGTAAAACTTTAAAATTATGAAATTAAATTTAAAAATATATTGTGTTTTATGTTTAACAATAATTGCTTTGGTATCTTGTCAAAGTGAGAAAAAGAAAAGAGAACTTGGGGAAAAGGAACGGCAACTTCAGCTTAGAGAACAAAAACTTTTAGAACAAGAATATAATAAGCAACACAAACCTACTAAATATATCTATATTGCTTTTACAGTTAAGAAACCTATATTTAATCCAGCTAGATATATTACAGTACCAAGTTCTAACCCTCTTAATTTAACTGAAACTAGAACAATCCCTGCTTCTATTACACATACAAATACAATTTTTAAAAGTGAAATATTAAGGGTGTCTGAATATGATGAAGATAAAGGATATGAATATATGGATAACATAGAATCAGAATTTAAAAGAGTCAACCTTTCAGGTATAAGAAGTAATATATCTGCAGAAATTATGATTGATAATAATGCTGTTGACAATATTCAAAGACTAGAAAAACAGGTAATTATAAAAATTTTAAAAAGAGAACTAAAAGTATTTGATTCTTATAGAGAAGCTAGTATTTCAAGAAAAAAAGACTAAAACTAAAAACAATGAAAAAAGTAAGTATAATTTTAATAATGTCAATTTCATTTCTTTCTTCTTGCAAAAAAGAGAATGAAGTAAGTATACCTAACATAAATCATACAAAAATGTTAGGATTACGAAACAATGTAAAAAATATAGAAGTGAACTATTTTCTCAATGAAATTACTAAAAATGGTTATATTCCTAAACAACGGAGCAAAATAATTTATAGTATAGATTTTGCATTTAATCAATTCAAAAGTGACTATAGTGTTTATAAGCAACATTATGAAAGTTTTGACCCTTTTACCACCCCTTTATATTTCTTATGTGAAGATTATGATTTTCTCAAAACATATTCATATAACATAAGTTTCAATACAAAAGGCAATGTAACAAAATGGAGAGAGTTTGGTAAAGATTCACTGGTTAGAGCTGTAAATATAACTTATAATGACAAACAATTACCTATTAAAATAAGTACAAAAAAATTGTACGGAGACATTTCAGGTAACATACCTCTTTCAGGCGGAGAGCCTACAATAACTATAGAAAATGCCAAATATAATGAAGATGAATTTAATTACACTTATAACAAATATGGTTTGATAAAAACTATAACAGCTAGAATTTCAAATGGTAATAAGATAAAAAATGAAAAAGTAAATTACAGGTATGATTTTAAGCAAAAAGAAAAAGTAATTTATGTATATAAAAATACTGATAAAATAAGTTTTGCGACAATAGATATTGACAATAATAATTATATATCAAAAATTACGATAAAGGGTAATAATGATTTATTAGATAAAAAACAGAATGAAAAAGATAAAACAGATGTAATACAAACATTCACACAAGGAACACTTACTAAATTACAAGAATATAATAAACAAGGACAATTGTTAAAACAAAATGCTGTACGATATAGTGGTAATTTTGTTACAAATGTTTATGAAGTAAAATGGATAAAAGACCCTTGGCTTACCCGTGATAAATTAGAACCATTCACAACAGAATACAGCCTGAATTATTTTTCTAACACAATACAAGGGATAAAATATAAAGGCAAGGATAATAGTTTTACTTACTTCAATCCTCAAGCAACAGGATTGTCAAATTGGTATAACGAAATAAAATCAAGTACTCATTTTAGTAATCAGATTGATAAATATAATAATTGGACAGAGCTCAAATATGAAGTAGACAGAAAATATTTAGACGATTTTATCAATAAACAAAGAGATTATCTAACTTCTGTATGTAAAGGAGATGATTTATATAATTTGAAATTATATCCAAAAACAGATAAGTTATTTCCTTTTTTAAGAATGTTCAAATCTGAAAGCAATCAAATTAGAATCGTTAGAGATATTAGATATTATAATTAAAATTAATAAATGAAAATAGAGAAATTCAAATCACGACTTAAAGAAACAGAAAAAAGTAATAACAATAAAAAACAATTAAAATGTCAGCAGTAGTATTAACAATATTATGGTGGTTCGTAATAGCACCTATAGCAGGTATGCACCGTAATGAAGTAGAAAAAGAAGAAAGAAAAAGATTAGGTTTAAAAGATGATGATAAATTAATTTATTAAAAACAATTTACAATGAAAAATTTATTTAAAACAGCAATTTTATTAGTTATTTTCACATTTTCATCTTGTTCAAAAGATGATGATAATAATAACCCTAATACACAAAATAAATCGTCAATAAATCCACCTAGTTGGATTATAGGTGATTGGAATCAGGAATTTTTAGAAGAAGTATCTGACGTAAAAAATGGTTTCAGATTTACTAAAAATGATTTTTGTGTAATAGTCAGTAGTACATCTATGATTTGTCAGAGAGGTATTATTCAATCAATGAAAGACGGAAAAGGATATGTAAATGTTGAAGAAGAAAAAAATAATACCGAATACAAAATAACTATCACTATGGGAAGTTCTGCACCAGGACATAGTATTACAACCTATCATTTTGAAAAGGTTGCACCAAATAAGATGATTTGGAAAAATCACCATACAAAAGCAGTATATGTTAAGGAATAGATAATAATTAAGAATCGTCTAGAATACAAAATAATTTTAGACGATTTTTTTATTAAATTTGTGTTTATGAAAATAGAACAATTGAAATTACGACTTAAAGAAACATTAGAAAAACACAAATACCCTCCTTATGAGGAAAATAGAGAGGTAGTATATATAGGACTACCTGAAAGAATTGAATTTGCAGACAAACAGGAAAAATATGAGTTTATTTATTTGTTATGTATGTTCATAGCCTTTGATTTAAAAACTTACGAGATATTTAATGAGTTTTATCCAAGTTTGAAAAAAGAATTTTACATACCTAAATTTGAACATGGATTAACTAATACATTTGTATATCCTAATCGTATTTTTAACCATTACAAAATAGGTGTTCAAAATAAATATTTTGAAAATTCATTTGAAATTTTCTATAATTTTGCTTTAAAATTAACTGAAAAAATTGACCCAAAATACGATTTTGAAAAACTATTAAAGTCAATATGTAATGACAAGGATTTGAATACAGGTTTATTTGGTAAAGCATTTGTAAACTCTATAAAAAGAAAGATTAATTATACTCCTACAAAAACTCCTATATCAATTATTTCAGCAGAAAGTTTTAAAGATAAAATCAAAAATAAGAAATATGATTTTTGGGAAATAATAATACCTTTCAGTGTGACTATGGGGTCTCGTGGAAATCTGCCAAGTTACTTGACTCTAGAAAATTGTAGTATTTTAACTAATGGAACAGGTATAGTAATCATAGGACATATATTTTCAGAATTGATAAAAACAACGACTATTCTTGATGATTTTAATACATTCTATTTTTTTAACTTTTTTGCTACTTCCGAACACCGTTACGACTTTGATTTTGAAAACTTTAAGAATATAGATGATTTACAAGCAGATGAAATTTTGATAGTACAATAAAAAAGGGTTGAAAAATTAAATTTTCAACCCATTATAACAATTACTTTACATTGAACTACTATGAATTTATAAATTAACTTTCTAACAACCAATCAATAACATTTACTTTTTTTACTCCGTTGA
>PDWJ01003981.1_pt1 | contig 13486 bp, 3 predicted proteins | sample 1430881 | NCBI WGS metagenome assembly PDWJ01 (sample SAMN01162460, study PRJNA174530) | Oral metagenome, whole genome shotgun sequencing project. | biome: Marine environment; feature: Marine mammal; material: Swab sample of the gingival sulcus; isolation source: swab sample of gingival sulcus... | reverse complement strand
TGTAGTAGGGGCACATTGATATCAACCCACATTGTTGTTTCGTTTATCTCATCAAAGTCCGATACGAAGCCAGCGCACTCGTCTGTGAAATAGACGTCCAATGATGCGGAAACGAAGTCAGTAAACCTCCCCTCAACTAACACCCGGGTGGTGTAGCCCGTGGAGAGGGTGTCTGGATTGAGTGTGACAACACCAATCCCCTCGATGACATTCAATTCGAATGAGACCTCTTCAGGCCCGGTGGTTAGCGTGACCTGCTTAGGCCCCAATGCCGCACTTTCAGGTACCTCGATCTCCAGGGTAGCAGATAGCCCATCTGTGTTGACAAGGATGGCTCCTAAACCCCCTTCAATGGTCACTGTCGTATCGGCATTTGAGAAGTGGGTGTCTGAGCCAAGAATTTCTACAAGTACTGTCTCACCTCGGGGGATGTTGGTGTGCGATTGGTAAACGATGTCAGGGTTGATTTCCAAAACGGTGAATTGAGCAGATACATGTTCGCCATAGGTGGAAAATGTGAGGGTATAGAGGCCAGGTGTGGCGTCAAATTCAACATCCACATTTACCTGTATTTTTTGAAGGAGCTCGTCAATGGAATCGATGGTACCTGTCACACCATGGCCGGGAGGACTGATGCTGACAGTCGTACGTGAATCCTCGAAATGCGTGTTTTCTCCCGACGCCTGGACATTGATATTTGTCCATTGCTCTGTTACTGATGGCTCAAGACGTACCACTGGTGGTGTTACATCCTCAACTACCTCAAATTCTGCTGTTAATAGGCCAGCGCCGCCATCATCCACATTCAGTTCATAGAATCCCAACTGGATGGAGTCTTCAATGTAGACCTCAATCTCCATCGATGTTTGTGAATGTACCTGATGGTTTATAACTACGATGCGGGGATCGTCAAAATAGGGAGCTCCCGACAATGCGAAGAAGTCAGTTTGGTAGCCCGTGATAAAAAGTGAGGGGATGTGCTCCCCCTTGAGTCCACTCTGGGGCGCAATGTCGATACCTCTCGGTACTAAAACTTCAAAATCGAAATAGAAATCTTGATAATCGGTCCTTATGTGAACCGCGTTTGGGTACACCCCTGCTGGGGTAGATGCGCCAATATCAATAACTACTTGTGCATTGGTTTCATTGTTGACCGATGAAGAAACAAGCGTAGAACCAGGAATCCCTATACTAACCTCAAACTGAGTGGATTGGAAATGGCTGTTGGTACCCCCCACTTCCAAAATGATTCCAGCTTCCCCAACCTCGCCAAATTGCGGTCCGAGAGAAAGAACAGGTTGCGGAAGAACTTTGAAATCGTTGGAGACAACCTCATCTTCACCAAAGGCCCCTGCTTCAGGTGTCGTAAGAGTGAGCGAATAGACACCGGGTGGCTCATTGTGGGGAATAGAAAAAGTTATAGAGGCTGAATTCTCGTCTGTGACTGTGACTACACCAGGGTCAATCGTTGAGCCAGTTCCAAATGACGCTGTTGTTCTGCTGTTGAAATTCGTGTCAATACCACGTATTTCTACCGTCAAACTGTTTGCTCCCGCGGCACCTTGATTTGGCTCAAACTCAACAGTGGCTTCATCACAAGCGGTTATCGAGAAAAAGATAATCAGTCCAAGAACGATCTTAAAAGACCTACGCATGAGAGCACTTCCTTGTTGCATAAGTACTAAATAGAGTGAGCTGGTCATGCGTACTAGTGTTCTTTTGTCCAGTAGTTGTAGCGCCATAGCATTTGGACATCTTCCAGATTTTCGAAATTAAAGCCATCTATCTCGTAAATTCGCAATACATACTTCCCGTTGATTGGCCTCCCCCTAAACTCAGATTTTTTGTACTGCGCAATCATTGACTGCTGATTACTCGTCAGTGGGTTAGTCAAAACAATCTCGGAGGCCAGCGCTTTGGAATTATGAATTTTCGATGTTGGCATCAAAAAATGCTCATGCTGGTAGTCGTGGTTCTTTATCCAGACGCTCCCATCGTGATAGAGAGAGTAGGTAACATAAGCGTTTGAATAGCAGGTGGTTGAACTCTCTGAATTGCATTGCTTCACATTTGTCCCTACCAGGTTGAGCGCTATGCTGCCGTGTCGATAGTTGAAGTTATCGATGGAGATTGCAGCTGAAGGGATTAGGGTACCGGACTCCACTTCTTCAAGCGATAGGGCAAATGCTAGCTCATAGTAGCATGAAGCATCTACTTCAAGGCTTTGACATGGTTCACCGTCATGACAAACGCATTTACGCTCAAACAGTTTTCGGAACTGTTCCCCGCCCACATCGTTACACCCTTTTTTCATAATGTAGCGTGTGCTGCTAGTCCGCTCGAAAGGCAGAGCAGGGCACTCTGCATAGTTAAATGCTTCTCCAGTTCCTTCACACCCAGGAACCGTGTGATCAATTTTTTCGAGTTGCACTCCATAAATCAATATGTCACCGGGAGCTGTTGTGCCATTCGAAGGATACAGCCGTATTGTTACTGGCCCGCCAGGTTGAACCAAAACCGCTTTTTTAAACTGAGACCATTGTGGCCCATCAATAATTTCTTCAGTAAGGACGATGGCGCCTGAAGAGTTGACTATTTCGACGCGACCGTTTCCGTCGGCTATCAGTCCTGTTTTGTGCCAGAAGCTAAGGAGGTATAGTCCGGGCACCAGCTCATCTGTGGTTTGCTCGACAAACCCTTCAAATTCACCTGTATAGGGAATTAAGCACTCTTCTCCTAAATCGGTACTGTCAGACGGACAATTTGACATGCTTATGCAGATACTGTTTCCATTCCCATCATCTTCCCATGTGAGACACTGCTTCAATTCAATATAAGAGGTCTGGTCTGTTAACAGCTCCGCTTGGGGAATAACAAGCCCCTCCTCTAGTGTAGAGCAATATGAAGCTTTGTAATAACAGAAGCTTGAATCAATGGTACCAAGAGATGAGTTGCTGTTTATGGTCATGCACCTCTTACTCTCTCCAGAATCATCAACACAGCCATTTGTATTGATTGACCAGCCCACAGTGCGATCAACATAGTTGCTGGCATCACTAACCTCTTTACTAGCACCGATGCTATCACTATAGTATATTTCGTTTTTGCTTAAAGTAGAGCAAATATCTGTTGGGACCTTAAAATCATCTCGCAACGAGAGGACTGCAATGTCGCTACTATTGGAATAACGGAAGTCAATGGGATAGCTCTCCATGAATTGCTCCAGTTTCGTGACATAGTCACCAATAAATTGATGAGAATACTCATCAGTGCTCCCATCAAAACCACCTGTAGCCATTGCCTCATGATCTCGGATTCGCTCATAGTCTATACCCGAGATAGTAGCCAGATCATTAACCCAATATTTGGGAGCTTCTACGAGTGTGAGATCGTTGTCCATTTTGTTCATGTCGACACCCAACCTGAACTCGATTGCTTTTCGAGCAATGTAGGACATCTCTTTTGCATTATTGAGGTCCTGTTCGTACCGACGCTTTGCAGTTTGATACCGACGACGACGTACGGTGTTTGGATAAAGTATATGACCTTCAGAGGAGACATCCTCAAGTGTTGCATTAGCGCATTCTCTGGCCGCCTTAGTTTTGAGACTCTCCAAAGAACCCAAAGAAGAGTTTAGCTCACTAAAGGTATCTTCAATCTGCTCCACAATTTGCCGTAACTCTGTCATCTTCTGGGATATTTGCCCGATTGTTGTGTGTATGGCACTTTGTATTTTCGCATTGTAGGACTGTTTGGTAAGCACAGCTATTTTAACCTCCAATGCCCCAATAGCAGCAGAACCCGCTACAGTAGCAAGTGTTTGCCCCAAATTTGCGTTGGGCTGGAAAATGGCGTTCACTGCCTGGACTGCCTGCCCTATAATAGCCTGTAGGGATTTTAGGGATTCGATTTCTTCGCCTTTCTCCAGCGATAGAATACTGTAATAGGACGAATTGAGATAGGCACTTGATTCTCTAAGCACTGCCTTTATGTTTTCAACGCTTCTCCCAAATCTCCTGAGCAAAGCTTCTATCTTATTGTAAATCTGTAGTTTTTCCCCCTTTAGGTTGGGATACAGACCGGTAGTGCTACCAGCTTTAAATCGCTTTACCAATTTGACAGGGAGACCTGGAATAATAAGTTTTTGTGCTTTTTTGTGTATATTGTCTGCTGCGCAATTCAGGTAGCGCTGCATTTTCAGAATATCTTCTTTGTCATTAATATCCTCTGGATTTAAATCACTCTGGCACGAATACTCGTCACGCTCTGCTACGTAACAAGCAAACTCCAACGCATCCAGGATTTTCTCTCCCGTGAGGTAAATCTTGTATGTTCTATCTATTTTATCACCATTCCACCACGTGCTATCTGCTGGATTATCCAAATCGTAATGATGCTTAATGGTTGCATAATCCGCAAATGCGTATGAGGAATTCCCATCAGGTATGAGGTTGGCTTCATAGTCATCCCTATCTTGACCATACCCTGAGCGGGTCAAAAAGTCTTTTATAGAAGGGAAGTTGTTGCCTGGAGTAGAATAGTTATTGGCGTCTTCAAGATGACCAAGTCTGAATTGCCAAAACTGGGTGCTCCTTTTTGAAAAGGAAGTAGAATCTTCAAAGGAAGTAAACTCCTTAAAGATATGGTAATAAACCCTATCAGTTCTTAAATGAGAACTGTACTTCTTCCTTCTGTTTCGAACTCCCAAAATGTCCCATTTAGACCTTAGTGTGCTGGCAATTCTCTGGTCATACACCCCCCATGATCCGCTTTGGAGTTGGACGGCGTACTCCTCTCCAGTTTTCTGATTCTGTACTGCATCTCTGATTTCTGGAGGATAGCCAGTGTAGGCATACTCCGCATCGGGAAAACGAATGTCGGAAGAAATATACCCCGCCAGATTTCCATCCTCACCAATATACTTATAGTTATACCTGAATCCACTCGGGTAGACTTCTGAAATATCAAATTTATTGCGGGTCGTAAAAGTAACAACAGGGACCTTTATTCCACCTCCAACACCTCCTAGTGCAGCCATTGTTTTGAATATGTTACCAATCCGTGTACCCCAAATGATTCGTTCTCCAACAGGGCCCATCTGTCCTATACCCCACTCACTATTATTCCACTCTTCAGGTGTTATCTCGCTGCCAGTATTGGAGCACAGGAACGTGTGAAGAGGAGCACCGCATGGCTTAGCCGACTCACAATTAATTTCGAAGTTGTCAGTGGAGCTACTCGGGCGATAGGGGTACCTTAGTGGGCAGCCATATACCGTTTCTGACACCCCCCCGTTATCAACAATTCGAGGATTAAATAATTTGTATGTCGACCACATAACATCACCAAAGTCGGTTACTGTGTAGTGGAAGAACGGATCAGGGTCCAGTTTGTACCTCTCAAGTAAATACTGGAAAAACTCTTGGGTAAACCAGGATTGCTTCCCTATCATATCATCAAATATTTCGCCGTTAACCTCAGCATTCTCTCTGTACAGGCGTCTGTATTCTCGTACATTACCACAGTTAAGATAGCCGGAGATGTTTTCGGAATTGGAATTGTAAACATTTAGTGCTTCCGGCACATATTCAATGGTTGCTTCATAGCCACTTGGGAAACCGCTCAGGTACTGGGTGTACAATTTCTCGCACGTCTCGCCTTCTACCGATAGCAGCGCAGGACACTCAGGGCATTTTTCCCCCTGGGGGCATTCACACCAATCTAAGTCCACACCGCTTGTAGACTCTGCTAGATGGTACCTACATAACCCATAGGAACCCAAAGCGACGTTTGTTGCATCATAGCTCCAACACTCTTCATCAATACCGGTATTGCTCCCATCGCCAAAAGCGTCGGGGTTCACCACCCCTCCGCATATTGAAGCACATGTTTCAGCTGATAGCGCGGTGCGGTCATCGATCTCCAAGCCTTTGTCGATGAGCGCTTCTCCAGCCTGGTCAGCTCTATCTGCTGCTTTGCGAGCCTCATTCAAATAGTGACGCCATGAATTTTCATAGGCATCACTGTTATCAATGGTCTCTTTTTCAAGAGGAGGAACGTAGTCGTTTGGAAGAGAAAAGGACCACCCCGTCTCCGTGTTCAGTGGATGTTTGGGCTGTCTACAATTGTCCACCACCCTCGCCATCATCGGGTCTAGCAAGCCCTTTGAGTACGGGGTGTTTACCGGGACCTCTATGGCTATGTTCCCGAGAACGCTCGGGAAGCTTTTCCATTGTATTTGTGAGCTGTCCACAGCAGTTGCTAAGGCCTTTGTATCGAAGCCGGCAACCAGTTTGAATGCGTCACCACCTTTTTTTGTGAAAAGCCAGACCTTTGGGGAAGAAATCAAGGTACGCCTTCCGGTAGAAGTATCAACATAAGGGCTAAAGGATACCTGGATTGCCTCTTTGAAGGGTGCAACCTGTCCAGATGCAACGATGCTATTTGATGTCCCCTGGATATAGTTGGCCATTTGACAGGGCGCGCCATCAATTGAACCTTCAATGGCACAACGATACCCACTATCCTCCTCTAAACCAGAGCTATCGCTCTCCTCAAGGACGACATAAAGCTTTTCCGTTGAGAGATCTTTATCGTTTCGCTCAAATTCGCCTAAGAGATTAAAAACTATATTACCATCTACTGTTGAGAGGACTACTTTGCGGTCACCCATAGACGTGTTGGCTATGTATGACAAGGCACGGTACCTTTTTAAGACATCAGGCGAAATACCAGGGAGAACTTTTTTATTACTGAGAAGCCTATTTGAAGCATTACGCATAGCGTTGAGGAACTCCACAGAGCTTCTTCGTGGAAATGTCCCCTTTATACTCTCATAATCTTCTTCCGCTGTTTCGAAGTTTTTCCCAATGCCCTGCGACTCCCAGTAGGCTGCTGGGTGCACTAAGCTCTTTTCGGAAAGCGAGTGAAGCCTATTAGTCCCTGATTTAGTGGCTGTCGTATTGAATTTTCTGTCGTTTGCAGCTTGCTCGTCAATGATGTATTTACGGGCCTTCTGTAAATCGGAGAGGGAGATCCCCATGTGATCAAGATACTCCTCCAGTTCGATGCAATGAACACCAAGACATCCTGTAAGGTCAGCGTAAATGCTTGTCATCGCATTTTGACCCACTTCACGGATGTCGGCGATGGATTTGTCTAGTATCGATGGATCTTTTGAGGCTCTCAGGAAATCTATGCCCGCCTTAACTGCGTCATTCTCAATACCTTGGATACATGCACTATAGATAACCCCCGTGCCAACAATAGTCTCTGCAGCAAACCTGCGGGAAAATGCATTATCACCCCCCCACGACTCCTCGTACCCGACCACATTATTGTCATGATTGGTTGCGACAGCTACTTGTGCATTCTTAAGTTTTTCGCCAATTTCAATATAAGAGGCTTGGATTTCACCAAATTCCCTCACAAAAACGGAAGGAAGATCTGCACTGGGGCCATCTGCTGACGTATGGCTTTTTTTGTTTACAGGTTTGGTTACAACTCGTTCAAGGCATTCTGCTGCTGCATCATCGCTTTCAAACCCCTTTCCTTCCAAAATCCGCATTCCGGCAATGCCCGCCATCTCAAAGGAACTCTTCGCGGCCATAAGAAGCAAAATTCTGTTCTCTGGAGATTGAGGCGGAATAGTATACTCCATTTTGCATCCATCCTTACCCTCCCATGTCATACAGGAGCAACGCTCCCCGCAAGGTGTACCCTCTTCTTCGGAGACTAAAGTATGGAAGGTATTATTAAATAAATACAGACCGTTTTGGAACTTGGGCACCACCTCAAAAGCAAACTGATTTCCCCCCGATGGCAATTCTAGCGAGTACTCTGGCAATCGAGCAACTACAGATACTGGAGCTACAGCTTCAGCTAGTTTTAGGTTCATGTGCCCTGCGCAAATATAAAGAGACTGTGAACAAATCTGGGCATCACAAGATGAATCAGAAATGTTTACTTCATTTACATCACGCCCTTTTTCCCCCACAAAACAGATCGTTCCTCCTGTGCTTCCTCCCTGTGTCTCTAGTATTTCATCTCGGCAAAAGGATAGGATAGTTGCCTGAAGCTCATCAATGTCAAGTTTCCCTTCTAATTCAAAAGGAGTTTCATTAGAACTGGTAACTCTATTTGGGACACGTAATTTGCCCCAAATATGAAGGCCTTTATAAAACCTGGGATCTGCAACGCCGTTGTCGTCCGCCACAATATCTCTCTCCTGCACGTTTCCATAGCAGGCAGTAAGAAATGCAACTAATAATACAATACGATTTTTCATTATTAACTCCTTATTCTCTTCCTGTTCTGGAACATCTAAACCCGAGAGTATCCCGTTGCACACCGACAGATGCATAGCCTCTAAAATTCAAGTTGAGCGCCTCCTCAAAAAAAGTATCCCTGAACCCACTTCCTCTATACAATCCAGAACCTAAGGGGGTCTCATTGACTGGGTCGATATAAGGAGCAACTCCATAATAGGAGGAGTCATAAGTATCCTGAACCCATTCGTAAACATTGCCAATCATTGAAAACACTCCATAATAGCTCAATCCATCGATAGGGTAGTCAACAGGTCCAGGATAGCCTTCTGGGAAGCACCCGCGGAGAATTGAATGGGTGCATGTCGCAGAAATATCGTCTCCCCACGGTTGGATCTTCTGCTCCGGTGCAGGCCCTTTTGCTGCTTTTTCCCATTGTGCTTCTGTAGGTAAACTGCGACCACCGTCCCAATTACAAAATACTGTTGCTTGATCTCTCGACACAAATGCAACTGGGTAATGCCCTTTTGTTGTATCATTGTAATAATCTTCTTTCCAGGCATCTGGAGGAGCAGGAGGCGTGCATACACCAGCGTTTACGCACTCTCTATACCGGTCATTGGTGACTTCGTACACATCGATGTAGAAGGGAGTCAGGATAATTTCCCGAACGGGTTCATTATCAGTCCAGTCGTCACCCTCATAACCCAATATAAACGCGCCACCTGGAATGCAAACTTCGTCTTTGTAGTCGCTGGTGCCTGTACGGGCTTGACCCTGGCATTGGTCAGTGCACGGGATAATGTCCACCCATTGGCAGTTTTGGTCACAGGTGCCGAGCGTTATCTGACCTAATGGAGAGCAGTCTCCAGTTGTCCAGCCCTCAAAACCTGCCTCACAAACACCCTCACCTGTGCACTCCGTCCACTCTTCCCAACCGCACTGAGCATTACAAAGGCGAGTGCGCTCTCCACATAATCCGCACTCTTCTGATTCAGTAGCACCGGCTGCACACTCACCTTCCTCTTGGCACTCTCCAGGGAACTCCCATTGGAAATCCGCGTTGCAGTTCTGCATGGCCCATCCACAATTGCCACACTCGACCTGCCGTGAGTCACCAGGGGTTTCACAATCGCAATTTTGCTCTGCCGTACAATCAGACCATCTCCCAGTGCTCATGCAGCTTCGAACGCCTATATTGCAATCACTCTGGCACTCTTCTATATAACCTGGGAAAATATTTTCATTGTTGTCGTCACAATCTAGACCGGCATGGTACCCATCTTCATCGGCATCGGTTTTGCATATTTGCTCATGACACACCAACTGGGCATTGCAAACATCACCCTCTAGGCACGGCCCGCCCAGTTCACCAGCAGTGCCGCTATTGGTATTGTTGGTGGTAGTGACGTTGTTCGTGTTGTTGGTACTTTGGGAAACGCAGATGTCCTTGTCACACACCAAATCCGCATCGCAGGTGCCATTGCCGTAGCATGGGCCTCCCTCTGAACCTGCGGGTTTGCCGCCGTCGTCATCGTCGCATGCGGCTGCACTTAGTACAAACACCAATACAATCAATAGTTTTCTCATGATCCCTGCTGCCTTTTCTGTCCTGAAGATTGAAAAAAAAATTCCATAGCCCAAACCGTTGTAGATCTCTTCCTCTTCTAAAGAAAAGATCTCGTGCGTTCGCGTCCCGAAATCCGCTGTGCGAAAGGTTTTGAAAAAACCTGGGTCGGGCCGCTCTTAATTTTGAAGCTCATTTTTAAGCTCATTTCGGTCAGCATCCCGACAGGTGCCAGTGGTACATGCCCAAAGACGGAGGGTTCGGGATGCTGACGAGTTACATCAAAAAAAAAATAAAACGCCTGAGCTTGGGCAAGTTGTTTCAGCTCAAAACAGCTTGCCGTATTGTAAATTTGAAGTGAAATTGCAATATTCCTCTTCAACATTGTTGTCGCTGCATAATCTCCTGCATCTTGCCAGGGATTCCCCTCGCAAGTGGCGCCTGTTGTGCGTGAACTTGGCCACCTTGTGCGGAGAAACAGCGGCGTTCCATCCCAAAGGAATGTGGACGCAAGGTCTGGAGGGAGAACCCACACCTGGATTTGCACCCGCTACCAGCGATCAGAAACCTCGCGTCTCGGTCAAAGAACTCCTTTCGTCGTCATCCTTAGTAGTATCGCATGTTATCAAAAAGTCAACACAGAAATGCAGTGCCCCCTTTTTTGTGCTGTGCCACCTCGCTTTGCGACATGGCGGAGCCACGTGCGGGCGAGGCCGAACGTGTCTGGCAGGAAAGGCCATGGGGGAAATCGGCGACTATTCTGCACCCGCCGCTGGGTACCTATCGGGGAGGCAGGGCTGTTCCAACACCTACACCGGCATCTTCAGGTCTCGCTTGGTGACATCGCGCTCCGCCTGGGACACAACACGTCCTGTGTGCAGCGACGCCTGGATCTTTTTGAGGGGCGCACCGATGAGCCCTACCAGCGCATCAAGGGCGCGCCTATTTCGCTTTGGGGAGCCACTCGGGTCGTGCTGCCGTTGGCGCGTGCCACATCTAGCAAGGTGGGAGATTTGCTCACCTATCGTAAACACACCTCCACCTCTACACGTGAACCCAAACGCTATTACGCCCACTACAAGCACTTTTTAAAGGCTGTCACGAGGCGGATGTTTTTTCTTCTCCGCTATTCCGAGGGGGGGGAGGGGTTTGCCGATATAACAGGGAGAGCACAAGGGGCATCACCAAAAGGGCGATAGGGATCTCCACAATGAGCCCTCCAATGGCCGCTACCGCCATAGGCGCCAGGAGGTCCGCTCCCTCACCCCGGGTGAGGATGAGGGGGACAAAGCCCGCGATGGTTGTGACCGTGGTCATGATGCGCGGCCTAGCACGATCCAGGGCCGCCTGGACAATGAGTCTGGGGGCGGGAGCACGAGGCGTGGTCTTGCGGATCGTCCCAAAATGGGCGAAGAGCAGGACAGCGTCGTTGATGTGGGCAGCAATGACGATGGTAGCCCCCAAAAGCACCGTAACTCCCATGGCCATCCCGTTGGTGGCCAAGGCAAAAAGGGAGCCCAAGAGGCTCAAAGGAATGGTGAGAAGGATGAGCAGACTGTAGTCAAAACGGTTGAACAGCAGTACCAGCACCACGAAAGCCAAGAGGAGGGCCATAATAAGGACCTTGCGGCTTGTCCGTTTCATATCCCGCATAAGGTGGGATTTCCCCCCATAGGTAACCTGATACCCAGCAGGCAGGTTCATGGAGGCCACCTCCTCATGCATAGCGTTGAGGGCGCCCGAAAGGGTACTCTGGCCCACATCGCCTCGGATGGTCACAGTCTTGGCCTGGTTCTCTCGCACGATCTCCACGGGGCCCGTGGCGTGGATTACCGAGGCCACATCCCCCACGGTGATGAGTCTCCCGTCGGCGGTCTTGAGTGGGAAATTGTGGAGCTCTTCAAGGAGCGTTACCCGCTCCTCGGGGAGCCGTACTCGGATATCGGTGTAGTAGACTCCCCGCCGGAAGCGGGTGGCCACAACCCCCTCCAGAAAGCGCTTGAGGGTAAGGGCCACCTGTTCAGCGGTAACCCCCAGAGCTGCGGCGCGCTTGCGGTTCATGCGGATCTGCAGCTCGGGCTTGCTCATGTCCACCCCCATATGGACGTTCATAAGCTCCGGCCGACCACGAAGCCGTTTCCCCAGCTTTTGGGCAAATTTGTAGAGCTTGTGGAGATCGGGCCCCTTGAGCTGCGCCTCGAGATCGAACTCCCCCATCTTTCGGATTCCTTTTACCCGCTGCTTGCGCACCATCACCTTCCCCCCAAAGGAGGGGATCCGTTTCAGTCGCTTTTTCAGACGGGCCATGTACTGGAGGATGGTCAGATCCCGCTCCCCCGGAGACACGAGCTGCACCTCTAGTTGCCCCTCGGTGGCCACAGGGAAGGTGAAGAGCCCCCACATTTTGCCCCCAGAGAGGGTGTGGATGTGATCCACAAGGGGATCCTCGATGAGTACCCCCTCCACACTGGCTAGGACTTGGTCTGTGAGCGCGCGTTTTGTCCCTGTTGGCATCTTCACCTTCACGATAATGCGCCCGTCGTCCATGACCGGCAGGAACTCGGCACCGGGACGGGGGAGGAGAAAAACCACGCCCCCCACTCCCAGGAGGAGAATCAGGAGGGCGATCCACTTGAATCGGATAGTGAGGCTCAGGGTGTTTTGGTAGACGCCCGCCAGGTGGGTCCCCAAAGCCCGAATCCTCGAGCCCTGTTGACCTGCCCTCCCCATTTTTGGGGGCGGGGATTTTGAGGAGAGGAGCGCATAGAGGGTGGGTACCAAAAGGAGAGCCGCAAAAAAGCTCACGACCATCACAATGGCCACAGTGAGGATCATCTCCCGAAAGAGCAAGGAGGTGAACCCAGTCACCACCACAAAAGGGAGGAGTAGAGAGAGAAGGGCAGCGTTAGAGGCTGTGAGGGGGCGCGCCAGGCTCCAGACCCGCTTTGCGAGCCCCCTCTTCCCCCTCTTGCTCAGGCCAGTGTTCCCCTTGGCGACGGTCTCTATCACCACAATACTGCTGTCCAGGGCCACACCCACAGCCACAACGATTCCCGCCAGGGTAAAAAGATTGAGGGAGAACCCCATAACATACATCCCTATAAAGGAGACCAGGAGAATGACCGGAAGGGTAAAGAGGAGGACCAGGGTACTCCGTAGGCTGCCCAAAAAGAGGGCTGTCACCAGGATAACCAGCAGGATCGCCTGGAGGGCAGCCCGCTTCACCCCCTCAAGGGAGCTGGTGATATACTGGGCCTGACTCTCAAAGGGTACCGCATTGATGTGGGCAGGCCACGCGCGCTGCTCCACGTCAAGCCACCTCTTGAGTCGCTTGGCTAGGCTCACCGTGCTGGCCGAGGGCTGCTTGTAGACGCTCACACTCACACAGGGGGTACCATTGGAGCGGGTGACGATGCGCACCTCCCGGTGACTGTCCCGTACGTCAGCTACATCGCGCACCAGAACATGTGCGTCTCCCTTACGCTTCACCACGGTGTTCTCGATCTGTTCTAGGGTCTCGTACTCCGCCATGGTGCGAACGATGTACTCAGTGGAGTTGTGGGCGAGCCTCCCCGAGAACCGCTGGATATTCTCACTCTGGAGGGCGCGAACGAGATCCTGTGTGGTGAGGCCGTAGCGCTTGAGAGCGTGT
>PDWJ01003980.1_pt1 | contig 13487 bp, 7 predicted proteins | sample 1430881 | NCBI WGS metagenome assembly PDWJ01 (sample SAMN01162460, study PRJNA174530) | Oral metagenome, whole genome shotgun sequencing project. | biome: Marine environment; feature: Marine mammal; material: Swab sample of the gingival sulcus; isolation source: swab sample of gingival sulcus... | reverse complement strand
GCTCAGTTTATGAAGCATCTCGGGGAGGAAAACCTCACAATGGATCGTTATGAAGATAGCTCCATAGAGGAGTTGCTTTCCAAACTGGATTTTGCACCCGGCAAGGGTTTTGAGCTTGAGGCGTTGGGCACAAAGTACGATTATGTGGTGTGTATCTTTTTTCATTCCGGCCTTATGATAAAAAGGTATGTGAATGTGCTGGAACTGCAGTCGGATTCGGTGCGGGCTAACCCTTACTCCAGAGTGGCCTTAATTCCGGTTTGTACCGATGCAAACAGAAAGGTTTTTCCTACAAGAAAAGCCTATAAAAGAGCTATTTATGACAAATTAAGCGAGGAGTGAAAAGTGTAGGAAGAGTGGAGAGATGGTATGTGGGGAAGGATTTGGTGTGGCATCGTCGTGGTATGCGTACTGGAGATATCAGCAATTGATTACAATAGCTATCCGGTACGGTTTGGGTTCCTTGCTTGTTTGGGGGTGGATATGGTGTGTTCTTCTCCCCAAAGGAGCGTACGTGCCTTGACGCTTTCTGAGCCCTCTCCGTGGGCCAGCTGGAGTTTTACGTTAGGTGGATTGCATGTCAAGAACTGGAAAGAGACGCCTTCTTTGGAGAGTCATTTGCTGACCTCGGGAGAGATTGCTTCCTCGTATCAGAAAAGTGGAGCCAAAGCTTCCTTGGATGTTCGTGCGGGTTATGAGTTGGGTGCGTTGATGATCTTGCCGGCACAGGTGAAGAAGAGTTGCGACCGAATGCACCTGAAGGTGGGACTGGGGCTGGGGGCTGAACCGGGAAAGATGCTTCTGTCCGGAAGAACAGAGTCGCAGCTATTTCCCGGGTTTATCGTTCATCCCGATGATCCCACAAAAAGAAGAGAGAAAAACTCCTCTTTTTTCTCTCCCGCCTCCGTCGTCTTCAGCTATGGGTATAGCTATCGTGTGGAGGAGAAGATTCAGGGAGTGTTTGAGATGGGGTTGTGTGGTGGACGAGCGGATTTCTTTATCGACCAATCCCTCTATGAGCTGGCCGGTCTGGATGAGCTCTATGGGGTAAAAAAAGGACGTTATTTCTCCGCTTCTTATAACATCAATTTTCGGTATGAGGTCGCCCGGGATTTTGGATCGCATCTTCGTTGGAAGAACACCGGAGTATTGAACATAAGAAGACCCTATGTGATTTATGGTGATTTTTGGAATCAGGCTGATTTTGAGATGCATAATACCCTCCTGATTATCGCAGGGAAGCGGATTAAAACAAAAATTGAGAATGTGGTGAAATACGATCCTATGATGGATAAGTCGCTGCAACTGCGTCACCTGATCTCTGTGGGGGTCGGTAATTAGCGTCCGTCTATAAAATCCGACTTCTTCGTTACGCTTGTTTTCCAAAGGGTCATTTACCCTAGTAAACTCCCCTATTTCAGCCTTCGCAAGCTTCGAATTCGAACTTTCTGGACAGCCTCTACCTAAAGAAGCGACGTTGGAAGGCTATCAACCCTACAACTCCTATGGTGATTGCACTATCGGCAACGTTGAAGATGGGGCGGAAGAACTCAAAGTAGTTTCCTCCGATCCAGGGTATCCACTGGGGCCAGTGTCCTTTGAGCATGGGGAAGTAAAACATGTCCACCACTTTTCCGTGTAGTAGGGGGGCATATCCTCCGTTTTTGGGCAAGAACTGCGCCACCTGATAGGGCGTACTCTCGCTAAAGATGAGTCCATAAAAGAGGCTATCGATGATATTCCCCAGGGCCCCGGCACAGATCATGGAGAGGAAAAGAATGAAAAGGATGTCTCGTTTTTTGCGAGATACGTGGCGGATATAAAGCGCAATGCCAACCACGGCCACCATCCGGAAGAGGGTCAAAATAATCTTTCCCGTATCTCCCGCAAACTGCATTCCAAAGGCCATCCCATTGTTTTCTATAAAATGGATGCGTGCCCATTGCCCCCAATAGGAGAACTCTTGGCCTATGTGCATACCCAACTTGACCCAGAACTTAGTAGCTTGGTCAATGATAAGTATCAATACAACAATCCAGAACGAAATTTTACCAGATCTCCGCATGATTGCGTTTATCTTTTGTTTCTTTTTTCGTTTCTGTTTTGCTCCTCTTTTGCTTCGATGCTCAGTGTAGCATGAGGAACACTTTTGAGACGCTCTTTGGGAATGAGGTTTCCCGTCTCACGGCAGATACCGTAAGTCTTGTTTTGAATACGGATCAACGCATTCTCCAAGTTTGTGATGAACTTCTGCTGGCGTGCTGCCAACCGGCTGTTCTCCTCCTTGCTGAGGACGGCATTTCCCTCTTCTAATACTTTGAAGGTGGGGGAAGTATCGCTTGTGCCATGTACATCACTCTGGGTATAAGCCTCTTGGAGTAGTTTGAGGTCATTGCGAGCCTTCTCAAGTTTATCGAGGATGATTTGTTTAAACTCCTCCAACTCCTGATCACTATAGCGAAGCTTTTCTTTTGTTCCTTCTTTTGTCATGTCATTGGGTTTTATAGAAAACGTTGAAAGTGGTATGATTATTTTTTCTCCACGAGAATATGTGTAGTTAACCCCTCCGTAAGATCTATCTCAAGGGCCCGTTCATCGTTGAGAGCCTGAGTGAATGAGAGTTCTTGTGTTAGGGTTTCTGTACAGATATAGTCATAATTCGTCTTCACGATTTGTCCCAGATTTTCCCTGTTTTCCAGTGTGATCTTAATCTTATCTGTGACCTCAAATTGTTGATCCTTACGAATATTCTGTATTTTGTTGACCAGTTCACGTGCATATCCTTCGTTGCGAAGCTCATCGGTAATGGAGATGTCTAAGGCAACGGTGAGGAGGCCCTCATTGGCCACAACCCATCCGGGGATGTCTTCGGTGGTGATCTCCACGTCTGTCAGGGAGAGAACGATCTTTTCCTCGTTGAGGATAATCTCTTTTGTCCCTTTGGTTTCCAGCTCTGTAATCGCCTCCTGGGAGAATGAGGCGAGGGTTCCGCTGATCTGTTTCATCATCTTGCCATACTTGGGACCAAGGGCTTTGAAGTTTGGCTTAATCTTTTTCACCAGAATTCCCGATTCCGTTAGGTATTCAATCTCCTTCACATTCACCTCCGAAAGGATAAGGTTCTTCACCTTCTCGACTTGTTCGGTGAACTCGTCACTGTTTACCGGAATCATGATCTTTGCCAGGGGTTGACGCACCCGGATGTTGGTTTTTTTCCGCAAGGAGAGAACCATGGAGCTAATCTGTTGGGCCAGTTGCATTCGCTCTTCCAGTTTCTTATCGATCAGCGTCTCTTGTGCTGTTGGGAAATCTGTGAGGTGTACAGATGCTACATGCTCTTTTTGTGAGGTTTCGTTGAGGTCTAAGAAGAGGCGTTCGGCAAAGAAGGGGGCAATGGGGGCAATCAGTTTCGCCACGGTCTCCATGCAGGTGTAGAGGGTCTGGTAGGCCGAGATCTTGTTGGCACTATAGTCTCCTTTCCAAAATCTTCTTCTGGAGAGTCGCACGAACCAGTTGGAGAGGTGGTCGCTCACGAAGGTGCTGATGGCCCGACCGGCGCGGGTGGGCTCGTAATTTTCGTAGGCCTCGTCGGTTACTTTTATCAATGTATTGAGTTCCGAGAGAATCCAGCGATCGATCTCCGGGCGCTCCTGGATGGGGATCTCTGCCTCTTTGTACGTAAATCCGTCGATGTTGGCGTAGAGGGCAAAGAAGGAGTAGGTGTTGTACAGGGTTCCGAAGAACTTTCGTTGTACCTCTGCGATGCCCTCCAGGTTAAACTTCAGGTTATCCCAAGGCTGTGCGTTGGTGATCATATACCATCGTGTAGCATCGGGGCCGTACTGGGCAATGGTTTGGAAAGGATCGACAGCATTGCCCAAACGTTTGGACATCTTGTTCCCATTCTTATCCAATACGAGTCCGTTACTGACGCATGTTTTGTACGCCACCGAGTCGAAGGTCATGGTGGCGATGGCATGGAGGGTATAGAACCATCCTCGGGTTTGGTCAACGCCCTCTGCGATAAAGTCTGCGGGGAAGTAGGTATCTAAGTCTTCCTTGTGCTCAAAGGGATAGTGATATTGGGCATAGGGCATGGCACCCGAGTCAAACCAAACGTCAATGAGGTCGCTCTCCCGATGCATCGTTTTTCCCGAGGGCGCCACCAGTACAATCTCATCCATGTAGGGGCGGTGCAGGTCGATCTTTTGATAATTCTCCGCACTATAATCTCCGGGGGTGAAGTCGGCCATGGGGTTTTTCGTCATAATGCCTGCTGCCACGGACTTCTCAATTTCCTCATAAAGTTCTTTCACGGAACCGATGCAGCGTTCCTCTTTTCCATCTTCCGTTCTCCATATGGGGAGCGGGGTTCCCCAGAAACGTGAGCGGCTCAGGTTCCAATCCTGCAGGTTCTCCAGCCAGTTGCCAAAACGTCCTGTTCCCGTAGCTTTAGGTTTCCAGTTGATGGTCTTGTTAAGGGCGATCATGCGCTCTTTGACAGCCGTTGTACGGATAAACCAAGAGTCCAGCGGGTAGTACAGTACCGGTTTGTCGGTTCGCCAACAGTGGGGGTAATTGTGGGTGTATTTTTCGACTTTAAAGGCCTTATTCTCATATTTCAGCATTATGGCCAAGTCGATATCAAGGGATGTTTTGGGGTCTGAGGCCTCCGGGTCGTAATCGTTTTTCACAAAACGTCCTGCATACGCCTTATAGGCTTCCTCATTCACAAAGCGGGTGATAAAGTCGTCCTGAAGGGCTTCCAACGGATAGAGGCGGCCACGCAGATCTACCATGGGGCGGGGCTGTCCATCTTTGTCGATGAGCAGTAGGGGCGCAATACCGGCCTCCAGGGCAACGCGCTTATCATCAGCACCGAAAGTGGGCGCAATATGTACGATTCCCGTACCATCCTCGGTGGTGACGTAGTCTCCACTGATCACCCGAAATGCATCACCGTCGGGTTGGACCCACGAAATAAGTTGCTGGTAACGAAGACCTATTAACGCTTTTCCTTTCAGCTCTTTGACTATTTTGAACGGAACTTTCTTATCCCCCTCCTTATAGGCATCCAGGGGTAAGTCGGCATTTTTGGGGTTGAAGTGCGCATTCATGAGATCTTTGGCCAGCAGCACGGTGATCGGTTTTCCTGTATACTGGTTGAAGGTTTGTACCACCACGTAGGAGATGTTGTCTCCCACGGCAAGGGCCGTGTTGGAAGGGAGTGTCCATGGAGTGGTGGTCCAGGCCAGAAAAGTCACTGTGCCGTGAGCCTCCTCAAAAAGGAACTCGGATTTCTCATCTCGTACCACCTCAAACTGTGCTGTGACCGTGGTGTCCTTTACATCGCGGTAGCATCCCGGTTGATTAAGCTCATGCGTTGAGAGTCCTGTGCCCGCAGCAGGCGAGTAGGGCTGGATGGTATATCCTTTGTAGAGAAGCCCCTTTTTGTAGAGCTCTTTTAACAGGTACCATAGGGTCTCAATGTACTTGTTCTCAAAGGTGATGTAAGGATCGTCGAGATCGACCCAATAACCCATCTGTTTGGTGAGCTTGTCCCACTCATCCTTGTACTTCATCACCTCGGTACGACAGGAAGCATTGTATTCCGCAACAGTGATGCTTTTTCCAATATCTTCCTTGGTGATTCCCAGTTTTTTCTCAACACCCATCTCTACGGGAAGACCGTGGGTATCCCAACCGGCTTTACGTTTTACATAGTACCCTTTGAGGGTTTTATAGCGACAGAAAATATCCTTGATGGTTCGTGCCATCATGTGGTGAATCCCTGGCATACCATTGGCTGAAGGCGGCCCTTCAAAGAAGATAAAGGGCTCCTTTCCCTCCGTTTTTTCTAGTGATTTTTCGAAAATGTTTTGTTCTTCCCAGAACTGTTGAATCTCGGTACTTGTCTTCGGAAGGTTGAGCTGACTATAATCAGGATATTTTCCCATCGTTATTAAATCTTTGTATCTTACCAATTGAAATAGAAGTGCAAAACTATTAAAAAAGATCGAACTGACAAGGTATAACATAAACCGTATCCCTCTGATGTGTCGAAAGTTCCGTTATTTTTGGAAAGCTTGATAATACTTTTGCAGTGATGTGATACAATATTTTAATTTTGTGCGTTAATATTATGGGGAGATAATTTAGAAAGACTATTTAATTTATGATCAATTCAATACTAAATTTTTTATCGCTGTTTTGTGCCGCTGTTTTCGTGCCGGAAGTGCCGGCTCCTCAGGAGATGGCTTTGATGGCTGTGGAGCCGGTGGTGCTGGAGAAGCACTATATTGAGCCGGCTTATGACTCGATGTTGGATAGCCTGTCGAAAGAACCCGTATTGGATACGCTCTCCGCTGATCTTGTGTTGACCCGTGACAGTCGTGTGATGGCAATGCTTGACAGTTTAGCTTATGGTAATATTTTTAGTCAGTATCCTTTGGCCTATGGTGGAGGGGAGGGGGGTCCTTCTGACGAGTTGTATCCGAAAAAACCGGTGAAGTTTCATGATACGATTGTGTCCAGCCGTATCGAACGGCTCAATGCGGAGACCCCCATAGACCTGGTGTTCAACCGTGATGTGCAGAAGTTTATTCGAGTGTATGTGGAGAAAAAACCCATGCTGACTTCCCGAATTTTGGGGTTGGCCGATCTCTATTTTCCGCTCTTTGAGGAGGTGTTGGATCGTTACGATATGCCATTGGAGTTGAAATATTTGGCTGTGGTGGAGAGTGCGTTGAATCCTACGGCGGGATCACGAGCGGGAGCCAAAGGATTATGGCAGTTCATGTATGGTACGGGGAAAGTATATGGTTTAAAGGTTTCGTCTTATGTGGATGATCGGTTTGACCCTTATAAAGCTACCGTTGCAGCCTGTGAGCATCTCACCGATTTGTACGATATGTATGGGAATTGGTCCCTTGCCTTAGCCGCCTACAATAGTGGGGCAGGAAATGTGAATCGTGCCATTCGGAAGGCCGGGGGAGTGAGAAATTACTGGGTTATTCAACCGTTTCTCCCCCGTGAAACCCGGGGATATGTACCGGCATTTATAGCCGTAAACTACGTGATGAACTATGCCAGTGCGTATGAGATATACCCGGAGAAATCCTTTTTTAACTTTTCGCAGGTGGATACGGTGACCGTTAGGGATGTGTTAGCCTTTGAGCAGTTGCATGAGGTGTTGGGTATTCCCATGGAGGCATTGTCCTTTCTCAATCCGGCCTATAAGCTAAAGGTGATTCCCGCTACCGGAGGGAAAAACTATCTCCTTCGCCTTCCTCAGCTCTATATGGGCGACTTCCTGAATAATGAGCAGGCAATTTATAATTATAAGACGGCCAAAGGATTGGAGCGAGAGAAGATGCTTGCCCAGATTAAAAAGGCGCAAGAACGTACGGTTCACGTGGTTCGAAGCGGAGAGAACCTGGGACTGATCGCACGGAAATACCATTGTAGTGTGAATAATATCAAGCGTTGGAACCGCTTGAAAGGTACGATGATTCGTCCGGGACAACGGCTTATCGTCTACCCGAGGGGAGCCTATTATCCCGCTGCGCCCTCTACCACGAGGACCTCCTCCACTGCCAAATCCACCAATGGTTCTTACGTGGTGAAAAGAGGGGATAACTTAGGGAAGATTGCCGCTGCCAACGGGGTCTCCATTGCACAGCTAAAAGCATGGAACAATCTGAGAGGAAATACCATCCATCCTGGAGAAAGGTTGGTGGTAGCTGCCCCCTCTTCAAAGGGAAAGGGCTCGGGGAAGTTTGCTTATTACACCGTGGAATCGGGTGACACTTTGTGGGAAATTGCCCAAAAGTATAATGTGACTGTTCGTCAAATCCGTGATTGGAATAACATTCGTAATGCACATAGATTGACGCCCGGTCAAAAGTTAAAAATTGCAATATAAATTATAGAACTGTTGAATAATGAAGAGATTTATTCCTTTTTTCATGGCGTTATCATTGCTTGTTATGCTCTCTTCTTGTGGAGAGGTGGGCAAAGAGAGGCGCAATAAACTGCTTGAGAAGCCGGGCTCTTCGGGCGCTACCTATGAGATGCTTGTGGTTTGTGGAACAAAGGTCTGGGAGGGGGCTATCGGAGAGACTATCCGTACCCATTTTAGTCAGCTTGATAGTACCATTAATCAGGGAGAACCCCTTTACACGACCCCTCATATTACGCAGGAGACATTTGATAAAAATTCCATGTTTCAAAATCATCGTAATGTGCTTCAGGTGGTGGTGGACCCTACCAATACGTCTAAGTTGGAGCGGGTGGAGGATAAGTATTCAAAACCACAGCGGATTTTTCGTTTTAGGATACGCAATGAGGCCGATTTTATGACACTGTTTGATACACATAAAGAGTTGATATATAAGGCTTATGTGGAGGCTGAGCGCATCCGGATCAACCGCTTCTTTTATGGGCAGCGAGATGGCAAAATGGCGCATTTTCTTCAAGAGAAGTTTGGTCTTACATTGACGCTACCCAACGGTTTTCAGGTGGCAAAAGAGGCTGAAAACTTTGCCTGGTTATGGCGTAAAACACCGAAGATAGACTATGGCATATTAGTCTATACCGAACCATATGAGGATACGGTTCAGCTTGATAAACAGGCAATTGTGCGGCTTAGGGATATCATTACTTTTGACCACATTCCGGGAGATCTTCCGGAGAGTTATATGCAGGTGGTGACGGATAAGTTCCCTGTGTCGTCGTATCCCATTGCGTTTAACGGATTCTATGCGATGGAGTTGCGTGGACTTTGGGAGACGGTGAAAGACTACATGGGAGGCCCCTTCTTGCACTATGCTATTGTGGATGAGAAGAATAATCGTATTATCCACCTGGATGCTTTCTTGTATGCTCCTGGGCAAAATAAACGAAATGAACTTTTACAGCTTGAGGCCATTCTTTACACGCTTAAAATCACGGATCCAGCGTAGAAGCAGTGATATTTCTTCTTTTTTTATTGCGTATCAAATACTTTTCTTACTTTTACCGTCCATTTGAGAACAAGTGGGCGTGGTGTGTCGCATCCTAATATCGGGTTACGTGCGGCTGCGCGCTTTATTGTAGTGTTGTATTTTTGAATTAAACCCTATACACGATGAGATTATTTAGAATAGTGCTGCTGTGCGTAGCTACGGTGGCAATTACGTCAGCTGCTCTGCAAGTGCAGGCGCAGAGTAAGAAAAAGAAGACTATGTATACCCCTGAGTCGGGGATTCCTGACAAGCCGACCATCGATACGCGTATCGATAATATGAGTTATTGGCGTCGTCTGGCCCATGAGGGGCTGGTTCCAGTAGCTCCGGAAACGCGTATTCCTAAGGCGACCCGCCGGGGATCCATGATTACCGGATCACGGTTGGTGGTGGATGATTCGCCTGATGTGCCGGTAACGAGTGAGAACAGTACACAGACAGAGAACTCCATCTTTGTGGATCCTAACGATAAAAACCGGATACTCCAGTCTAATAACTCCACAGAGAATCCCGTGGGAAGCCTCTTTGGTGCCAACTACTTCTATTCGTTGGACGGGGCCGTTACCTGGGGTGGATCCATTCAGGGTGCCGGAGGAGGAAATACGGGTGACCCTACCACTGCCATCAATCGTGACGGACGGATGTTCGTTGGATTCATTCACTCCAGTGGAGGACAAGGAATCTCCTATAGCGATGATGGAGGGATGACATGGATACCGGTGTTGGTAGCCTCTTCTCCCGGTGGATGGGGATCCATGTTGGATAAAAACCACATGTGGATTGACAATAGCTTGTCAAGTCCTTACGAAGGAAACCTTTACAACGCCTGGACAAATTTTGGTGGTGCTAACGACCGGGAGATTGAGATCTCGCGATCGACGACCAATGGTGAATCCTGGGAGGCCGCCATCAATATCTCCAATGGAGTGAACGCCGGAAGCCATAACCAAGGAGTCAACATACAGACTGGTCCCAATGGTGAGGTTTATGCCGTATGGGCAATCTATGATTCTTGGCCGAGTGACGAGAGCGCCATCGCCATGGCACGCTCTTTTGATGGAGGAGAGACTTGGGATGCGCCTCGTAGGATCATTAGCAATATCAGAGGTATTCGTACTACGGAAACATCCAAAGAGATGAGGGTGAACTCATTCCCGGTAATGGCTGTGGATATTTCCAATGGTACCAACAGTGGAAATATTTATATCTGTTGGGCCAATATTGGTGTTCCCGGTGTAAATAATGGTCCTGACATTGATGTATATGTGGCCATTTCAACGGATCAGGGAGAGACCTTTGGAACCCCCATTCGTGTTAACCAGGATGAGATGGGACAGGGAAAAGAGCACTACCTGCCATGGATTACTTCCGACCCTGTGTACGGGAATGTTGCCGTAATTTTCTATGATGATCGCAATGTGGGATCATCAGAGGTGGAGACTTTTTGTGCGACTTCCGTTGACGGTGGCCAGAATTGGGAAGATTTTAGGGTGAGTGATGTGGCTTTTACACCCACCCCTATCCCTGGTCTTGCCGCCGAATATATGGGAGACTATCTGGGAATTGCTTCGCGCGACCGAATGGTTTATCCTGTATGGCCTGATAACCGTCTTGGCTACCATATGACCTTTGTTTCTCCTTTTGAGTTGGGTCCTCCGCCGGATCAACCCTGGGTGACCTACGTGGATGTATTGGTTAATGATACCGTTGAAGGAAATGGTAATGGTCATCTCGACTATGAGGAGTCTGCCTCTCTGCACATGACCATGAAAAATATTGGGGATACACCTGGTTATGGGGTGAACGTGACGCTCTCTTCGGAGAACCCCTACGTGGAAATTCTTCAGGCAGAGGCCTCTTTTGGTGACTTGGAATCGGGTGATGAACTTACGGTGACCGATGCATTTTCTGTTTCATTGGCCGACAATGTGCCCAATGAAGAACGAATTATATTCACTCTTACTGCGGTGGATGATAATGATACGACCATGGTTAGTAACTTCTCCCTTCCTGTTTCTGCACCGGAGATGGTGGCAGGTGGGATGTCGATAGATGACCCTACCGGTAACGGTAACGGAAGACTTGATGCAGGAGAGACCGTAGAGATCGCTTTTGAGGTCTCCAACGAAGGAGCCTTCTCCCTTGAAAATGTGGTGGCTTCTCTTGTGTGTCCTTCTAATTTCGTCACCCTGAATACGGATGAGGCGGAGATCGAGCTGTTGGATGCTGGAGAGGTGGTTTCTGTGATCTACTCCGTAACGGCCGACCCCGCTACACCTGTTGGGACCTCTGCTGAGTTTATCCTTCATCTGGAAGGCGGTGCTTATGAGGTTGAAAAATCGTATCTCCACCTTATCGGCCTGGTGGTTGAAGACTGGGAATCCGGTGATTTCTCCAGCTTCGATTGGCAGTTCTCCGGGCAAGGAGAGTGGAGTTTGGTGGAAGATCCTGTTTATGAAGGAATCTATGCGCTTAAATCCGACGCCATTAATGATCAGCAGTCCGCAGAGCTCTCTTTAGATTATGCGGTAGCCCGCGATGATGAAATATCCTTCTTCTATAAGGTAAGTAGTGAGCAATCTTATGACCATCTGAAATTCTATATCGATGGCCAAGTGGTAGGACAATGGTCCGGAGAGGAAGACTGGAGTGAAGCTACCTTCCCTGTGACCGAAGGAGAGCATAATTTTAGGTGGACCTATGAAAAGGACATGTCTGTATCCGGTGGTATGGATTGTGCCTGGATTGATTATATTATCCTTCCCCCCTTGCGGGTGACCAGTGCTTATGCGGGAGAAGATTTGGGGACTTGTGAGCTCACTTCGGTGATCCTGGAAGGGGCCAACGCCACTTATTTCGATGAGATTCTTTGGGAGACCACCGGTACCGGTATGTTTGATGATGCGACCCTGGTGAATCCCACTTATACGCCTTCTCAGGAAGATATGGACGCCGGTATGGTGACACTTACCATGACGGTTATTGGCCCTGCAATTACGGCTTCTGATGTGGCGGTTCTTACCATTAGCCCGGCTCTGGAGGCTCTTATGCCCGAAGAGGGTAACATCTGTGCCGGTGACGTATACACTGTGAGTGATGTGGATGCTATGCACTATGCTGAGGTGTTGTGGAGTACCGATGGAGATGGTGCCTTTGATGATGCCTCTATCTTGATGCCTCAGTATACGCCCGGAACCATGGATCAGGAGAATGGCGAAGTAACGCTTACCGCAACATTTGTGGCTCTGGAGGGTTGTGAGGATCTTACGTTGAGCCAGTTGCTCTCTATTCATGCATTACCTACTGCACTGCTCTCTGGAGCAGATAGCGAGCTCTGTATTGGCGATAGCCTTTCTCTTTCTATCGAATTGACCGGTGTGGCTCCCTGGACACTTTCTACCACTGATGGGGAGATCGTTGAGGTTACGGAGAGTTCATTTAGTTACTATTATACACCTACAGAAACGCTTGATTATGCTATCTCAGAGGTGGTTGATGCTCAGGGTTGTACAAACGAAGGTGAAGGTGTGGTACAGTTGACCGTAAATCCACGTCCCCAGGTAGAGCTCGGGGAAGATCAGACCATCTGCCATAACCATACGATCCTATTGGATGCGGGAAGTGAAGGAAGTACCTACAGTTGGTCTACAGGAGAAACCACACAGACCATCGAGGTGGACTCCACCGGAGTGGGCTTCAGCGGTATGAAGACCATTACCGTGACTGTGACCAATGAGTTCTCCTGTGTAACCGAGGATGAGATCGTGATCACCATCAAGGATTGTAGTGGTTTGGATGATTTTGCCGAAGCCATCGGTTTGAAGATCTATCCTAACCCCACAAATGGTATATTAAACATTAGCCTTAATGCGAAAAAGGCAGAAGACTATCGCGTGGAGATTAGGGATAACCGAAATGTGCTGATACAAGAGATAGGCCTGGGAACCATACGGGGATCCTACCATGAAAAACTGGATCTTACCCATTTGGTGGATGGTGTATATCTGTTGACCCTGAAAACTGCGGAGAACACCTACCCTGTAAAAATCGTAATAAATCGTTAATTCGATTAGAGGAACCCCGGTACCCATTGGTTTACCGGGGTCCTTTTTGTGTATAAAATAAGTGTTTCCTATTTAAAGATTGAAAATGATGCAAAGCAAATACAGTACCCTGCTACTATGGGGGGTTCTTGCGGTGGCTTTCATGGCTGTTGTCTCCTGCATGCGCCCCAAACCGGAAGAGATGATCGTGGGTACATGGAAAGTGGACACCATTATCTCAGAGATTTTTGACCAAGAGCAGAAAGAGCTTATAGAGCAGGCTTTAAATGTGCAAAAACAGGTCTATTTTATCGTGAGTGATAATGGCCAAATGGATATTGTCTCGCCTGTTGGCGCGCGAAGTGCAAACTGGGTGATGGATAATGATAGTTTGATCTTGAAGGCTACCTTTATCGATACCAAGCAGGAGAGTCAGATT
>PDWJ01006465.1_pt1 | contig 13493 bp, 10 predicted proteins | sample 1430881 | NCBI WGS metagenome assembly PDWJ01 (sample SAMN01162460, study PRJNA174530) | Oral metagenome, whole genome shotgun sequencing project. | biome: Marine environment; feature: Marine mammal; material: Swab sample of the gingival sulcus; isolation source: swab sample of gingival sulcus... | reverse complement strand
GAAGATGGAAGACTGAAGACCGAAGACGGAAGACGGCAGTTGAACCAAAATCTTTGGCGTAAGCAAATCCATTAATCATTAATCAATTAATCACTAATAATTAATCACTAATAATTAATCATTAATCACTAATAATTAATCACCCATCACTAATCACCCATCACTAATAATTAATCATTAATCACTAATCATTCATCACTCATCACTAATCATTAATCACTAATCATTAATCACTAATCATTAATCACTCATCACTCATCACCCATCATTCATAAAAAAATAAACAAATGAAAAGATTTATAATACCACTTATAATACTACTGATAGGCATAGATATAACAGCACAATATAAAATAGAATTAGAAATAAAAGGTGCTGCAAATATGAATGCTCAACTGGCTTTTTATCAGAGTGATAGACAATTGGTTGTACAGAACGGAAAATTCGACCAAAAGGCAAGGCTTACTTTTAAAGGGGATAAAAACTTGCAACATGGAATATATTTCGTGGTTGTAGGAAAGGATTTTTGTGATATATTAATCAGAAACGAGCAACATTTCAAACTTAAAGGTGATACCTCAAATTTAGCTCTTTCTATGAAAGTAACCGGCTCGAAGGAAAACAAGATTTTTTTTGAGTATCAAAGAGAGGTATTTAAGTTAAAAATGAAAATTAAAGAACTTGAGGAAAAAATTGCAAATGCAAAAAATGATAGCATTAAAATTGCCGAATACAATTCTGATATAGAGAAGGTTACATCGAAGATACAGCAAGTACCCGATAAATTTGAGAAGCAATATCCTAAGAGTTATATAGTTAAAATTTTAAATGCTATGTCTGCCAATCTTGATGAGTTTGATTTTGCCGACCCTGAGCTTCTTCTCACTCCGTTTTATTATAATAAAGTTAGATTGTTTATCAAAAAAAGTATTGATAAAAACTATAGATATATTAATTTTGAAATTCAAAAATTACTAAATAGCATAAAGCACCAAAAGTATAATTATAACTATGTAGCTACATATTTATTGAACTTTTATAATACCTTTTATAAGGTAGGCATTAACAGAGTTTTTGTTTTTATTGCCGACAATTATTTTCTGCCTGATAAAGCCTATTGGTTTAATGCAGAACAGTTGAAGCAAATAAAAGAAAGGCGAGATTTTTTATCTCAAGCGGTGCCGGACAAAACTGCCCCCGATTTGACTTTAGAAAGTATTGGAGGAGAGTATTTTTCGCTATCGCAAACGGGAGCTATACAAACACTATTATATTTTTGGTCGGCAAATTGCGGTCATTGTACAAAAACCACTAAAATTCTAAAAGATAATTATGATTACTTTAAAAGCAAAGGAATAGAGGTATTTGCCGTTAATATTGACGATACTAAGCAAAAGGCAGTGGATAAAATAAATGAATTACAAACTAATTGGATTAACTGCTTCGATCCTATGGGAGAATCAAATTATAGAGATAAATACTACGTATACGGCAGTCCGTTGATTTATGTTATTAACCAAAAAAATAAAATAACCGATATGGCTAATGGCGAAATTGAAATTGAAGATTTGGTAAAAAAACTGCTTAAAAATAAATAGAAAAAATGAGTTTTCTTTATTTGCAAGTTGTTTTTTGATGAAAACAGATATTTATAATCAACTTATAATCAAGCTAATATCTTAATCAGTAAAGGTGCTTATTTTTAATTTATAAATTTAATATAATAACAATATGGATAATAAAATCGGCAACATATTATTTCTTATTATTGGCATTTTAGTTACTTATGGAGCAATAAGGATATTTCCATTTTTTGCTATAGAGATTATTATAGTGGCAGTTATTGTTCTTGTTATTTGGCTTTTAAAGGTGTTGCCAAGTAGTGAGGTTAGGAAAGAAAGAAATGCCAAAATTAAATTTAGAGCTGATAATTTATGCCCTGTTTGTGAGGGTAAGGGCAAATTAAACGGAAAAGATAAGTTTTTAAATGTAACCTTTAATAATGAAGAGTGTTATGCTTGTGATGGTATAGGATATGCAAAAGAAGTTGAAAAGCAGCAGAAATTTAAGGAAATAAAAGACTATAATGAGGTTCTTGCTACTTGTAACTCTCAAATAGCAAGGCATAAGAAGAATATGCAAAGACTTAAGAAGGAATTAGAAAGAGGAGTGATGTCTAATTATGAAGAAAAAAGGGCTGCAACAGAAACTGTTATCAATAAACATTCTGAAAGAATACAGTTTTATTATGAGCTAACTGAAAATATTATGATGAATAAAACAATGGCATATTATAATTTATATGACCAAAATTTTTCGGAAATGCTTAATGAATCAATTGATACCTTTGATGATACTTTGATAGAGGAAGATACTGTAAAATCAATTTATTACAGTGAGCGCAATCAGTTAGATAACTCAAATCTTGACCGAATTAACAGCCTATTAGCATACTTAAACGATAAACAAGAAATTTCTGAGGGATTTAAAGAAGAAATTGCTCAATTAACACTAAAAACCAAGCAAAAACTGAATTTGTATAATAAAAACACAAAAGACTAACTTGTTTATACGCTTAGTGATTACAGGCTTTACACCTTTGTTAAAGCCTGTAATTATTTTATTTTTAGAAACATAACTCCTGTTTTTATTGGTCGCATAAGTGCGCCTAAATGAGTTATGAGTTTATTTTTTAAATACACCCGGTATTACATGCTATTTTATTTTACTACCGGTGTATAAAAAGTTTCAACACCGGGTCCTAAAGGTATATCTAACCAAATCCAAACAACAAGCAATATTGTCCATATTAGGAAGAATCCGATAGTATAAGGTATCATTGTTGAAATAATTGTTCCAATACCTGCATTTTTATCGTACTTCTGAAAGTATGCAATAATTAGGGCAAAGAAACTCATCATTGGAGAAATAATATTAGTAACACTATCACCAACACGGTAAACCACTTGTGATAATTCAGGCGAATAGCCCATCAACATAAACATTGGTATAAAAATAGGTGCCATGATAGCCCATTTTGCCGATGCTGACCCCATTGCCATATTGATAGTTCCTGCTAAGATAATAAATAACACAATCAAAACATAAATGTTGATATCCGAAGCTAAAAGAACATTTGCTCCTTTAATGGCAAATATCACCCCAAGATTACTCCATTTGAAAAAGGCTACAAATTGAGCAGCAAAAAACACAAGTACAATATAACTTGCGAGGGTTTTTGTACTATCTGCCATACCTTGCATTACATCCGCATCGTTCTTAAACTTACCTGTTATGAAACCGTATATAAGTCCGGGTATCATTGTAAATACTACAAGAACAAAAATTACTCCTTTTATAAATGGCGATTTAAGCACAGAGCCGTCGCTACCTCGTAAAAACCCATCTTCGGGAACAAGTCCGTAAATTGCTAACCCAATCAATACCAGTGTTGCAAGTCCTGACCAAAGAATGCCTTTCTTTTCCTGACGAGTTAATACATCAAGATTCTCAGCTACAACATCGCCCTCATAAACACCTAGTCGAGGTTCAATCAGCTTCTCGGTGATAATAGTTCCTATTCCGGCAATAAAAAAGGTAGACACGACCATAAAGTAAAAGTTTGCCGTGGGATTAACAACATAAGTACTATCTATAATTTGAGCAGCCTCGGTAGAAAGGCCTGCCAGTAGAGGGTCGATAGTGCCTAAAATAAGGTTGGCACTAAAACCTCCCGAAACACCGGCAAAAGCTGCAGCCATACCTGCAATTGGGTGTCTGCCAACAGATTGAAAAATAATTCCTGCTAAAGGAATCAATAGTACATAACCAATATCACTGGCAGTATTTGACAAAATTCCGGAAAAAACCAAAACAAAAGTTAATATCTTTTTAGGTGCTGCCAAAACAATCATTCGTATAATGGCACCAATCATGCCACTGCTCTCGGCAATACCAATACCCAACATTGCTACTAATACAATACCCAAAGGAGCAAATCCTGTAAAATTATCAACCAATTCCAACATAATTTTATGCAAACCCTCTACGGATAATAAATTTACGGGTTGCACAAGTTCCTTAGTTGCAGGATGAACTGCCGACCAATCGAGCCAATGAGCAATACCTGAGAAAATTAATACTGTAAATGCAAATAATGCAAATAATGTTGCCGGATGCGGCAAAGCATTACCTACTCTCTCAGTTATATTTAATAATCTATTAATAAAACCTTTAGTCTTCATTTGTTTATTTTTTTATGAGTGATGGGTTATAAATGATAGGCGATTTGCTTACGCCAAATATTGTAACTCAACTCTGGTCTTATATCTTCCGACTTCCATCCTGATAATCATGTCGTTGTGTATCATTTAACGGTCATCAGCATTTCATCTGTTTATCTTTTAGGTGTTGAGTTTTGGGTGTTAGGTCTTTCGTCCTTTATTTTAAATCAGTCGCAAATATAGAAAAAAAAATCGCACTTACTAACAAAAAGTTATAATTGAGGCGTTCACAAACACAATGATTCAGTGTATTTTAACAATATGCTTATAATCAACACATTGCAAGACATTCACTCACTACTATAACAAACTGATTATAAATAATATAATTAATAATTTAACGAAATATTGCAGAAAATAACAAGCCTAAAATTAAAATTCCTTTGAACTCATTTAAACTTTTTCTATTTCTTAAAAAATGAAAAAAATATATGCAACGACATATATTGTCGCAATCAATCTTTATTTTTGCCAAAGTAATTAATAACAATGAATTTTTCGTAACAAAAACATAAATAAGCAATATGATGAAAGATACATTTACTGCCATAGATTTTGAAACCGCTCAAGGATATCGTTGGAGTATTTGTCAAGTAGGACTTGTACGAGTTGAAGGGGGAGTAATAAGCAATGAAATAAATTTATTGGTACAGCCACCAAATAACTACTATTGGAATAAACTTATAAACATTCACGGAATAAGACCCGAAGACACCTACAATGCACCTACTTTTGATAAAATATGGCACAAAATAGAACCATATATAAAGGGGCAAACTGTTGTGGCACACAATGGTTTCTCTTTTGATTTTAATGCTTTGGAGCAAACCCTTGAATATTATGGAATGGAAGCCCCACATTATGAAAAATATTGTACTTACAGAATATTCAAGGACAATTTAGCGTCCTTATGTAATAAATTCTCAATTCCTTTAAATCATCACGATGCTCTAAGTGATGCAAGGGCTTGTGCAAAATTATTTTTAATGCATTTAAGTAAACTTTAAAATTATGAGTAATTTAACTGAAAAAACAATAAGTGAAATTTTAGATTGTAAATTCTTTATACCGTCATATCAAAGAGGGTATCGTTGGACGACAAGACAAGTAGAGGATTTATTAAATGATATCTGGGGTTTTATTACAAAACCGGGCAAAGATGATAATGAATGGTATTGTTTACAACCCGTTGTTGTGAAAAAAATAAATTCAACCTCTAAAACCTATGAGGTTTTAGATGGGCAACAACGATTAACAACAATATTCTTAATTTTAAAACATCTAGAACATTTTATTGAAAGTGAAAGGAAATGTTTTGAAATTGAATACAAAACAAGAAATACCGAATTAATCAACAGTAAAGAATTTTTAGAAAATATAGATTCAAAAGAAGAAATCGAATCAAAAACGAATATTGATTATTTTCATATTTTTCAAGCATATGAAAACGTAAAAGATTGGTTTCAAGAAAAAGCAGAGCAAGGAGAAAGATTTATTACTCCTTTTTTAGAAAGAACCAAAGTAATTTGGTACGAGGTTGATGCAGAAAAAGATGCTATTGAAATTTTTACTCGTATCAATATGGGCAAAATTCCATTAACAAATGCAGAATTGATAAAAGCTCTTTTTTTAAACAGCTCTAATTTTAAACAAGAGAATAGTGTTGATGAAGAAAAAATACGGTTAAAGCAATTAGAAATAGCCTCAGAATGGGATAGAATAGAGTATGCTTTACAAAATGAAGAACTATGGTACTTTATAAATAATGTTAAAAATGAGTTGCCAACACGCATTGAGTATATTTTTAATATTATGAAGGATATTGAAGGAGTTAAATATGGAAATGATCCATATTCAACATTTCGTTTCTTTTCAGAAAAGTTTAAATCAAAATCAAAAGACGAGATTGATAAAAATTGGAAAGAAATTAAAATAATTTTTCAAACTATCGAAGAATGGTTTTACGACAGAGAGTTATATCACAAAATAGGTTATTTAATAACAACAGGAGAAAAAATAACTAAGTTGCTTAAAAAAGCAAAAAATAAGGAAAAAAGTGAATTTTGGGAATGGCTTAATTCCAGTATTTCAGAGAAAGTAAAATGTGATAATCTTGAGAAATTAAAATATGGTAATTGGAGAATAAAAAACATACTACTACTTCACAATATATACACAATGTTATCAAACAAGAATGCAACAAGCCGATTTCCTTTTTACAGGTTTAAAAAAGAAGAGTGGGATATTGAACATATTCATGCAATTGCAACTGAAGTTAAAGTTAAGCAAAATAATCAAAAAGAATGGTTGGTTGACAATTTTGTAAAAAGTGAACAACATAATGATACAGAGCTAAATTCAAAAATAGATGCTATAATTAATACTAACGATACAGTTCCTGATAAAGATGATAAAGAAATAGACTTTGAATCAATTATTGAATATGTATTGGGAGATGAAGATAATAGTATAAAAAATCTGTGCTTACTGGATAAAGGAACTAATCGCTCTTACAAAAATGATGCTTTTAAAAACAAGCGAAGAAAGATAATAGAGAATGAAAAAAGCGGTACATTTATACCAATTTGTACAAGGAATATTTTTATGAAATATTATTCTAAAGAACCTAAAAACTTGAAACTCTGGAATGAAAATGACCGAGAAGATTATTTTAAAAATATTAAAACAACTTTATATAAATATAAAATATTATGAATACAATAGATAATAAAATAAATATAGGCTTTTGGCAGCTAATTTCAAAATTTTCAAAAATTTCAAAAATTGAAATACCGATAATTCAAAGAGATTATGCACAAGGTAGAAAAGATGATAAAACCAATAAAATTAGAAATTTATTTTTAGACAACCTTATTAAAGTAATTGAATCAGATAATGACTCCATAGAACTTGATTTTGTTTATGGAGATATTAAAAATGGTGTTTTTCAGCCCTTAGATGGACAACAGCGATTAACAACATTATTTTTACTTCATTGGTACTTTGCATATAAAACCGAAACCTTATCAGCACATAAAGATAATTTCAAAAAATTCACATACGAAACCAGAATTTCGTCAAGAGAGTTTTGTAATGAACTTGCTAAAAAAGGAGATACTTTAGGTAGAGGAGATACTTTAAGTGAAAAAATAACGGATGCTTCGTGGTTCTTTTTATCGTGGAAAAAAGACCCTACAATAAAGGCTATGTTGGTTATGCTAAACAGTATTGAATCTAAATTGAATGGAAAAAGCAAAAACGAATTAAGTAAATTATGGGAAAAACTTGTATCTAATAAGCCGCCTATTACTTTTTATTTTAAACAACTTAATAATATAGGATTAACCGATGACCTTTATATAAAAATGAACGCAAGAGGAAAGGCTCTAACTGATTTTGAGAATTTTAAAGCACGTTTTGAGAAGCATATAAAGGAGAATGGTTTTGAGAAAGAGTTATCCTTAACGGAAGATAACAAAGAACAATGGCAAGAATTAACAGAACAAACATTTTCTCATAAAATTGATACGGTTTGGACGGATTTATTTTGGAAGTATCGAGAAAAAGACAATGTGATTGATAATAAATTTATCAAATTTATTGCTACCATTGCTATAAATTATTACGCTCAAAATCAAAATATATTTAGAAACGAAGAAGAAGAGGCGGCTACACGAAAAATCCTTAAAGAAAAAAAAGGAAAGCATATTACAGAAGAAGCTATAAAACGCGAACGAATTGAGGAGAGAATTAGATTATTATTTGATACTCCAAATGAAGTTTCTCCAAAGGATTTTCCCACAAAAGAATCCTTTGAATATTTAAAAGTATGTTTTGATATATACGCTAACAAGAAAAATAAGTATGATGAATTAAAGCCAAATGTGTTACTGTGGGATTTTCTTGAAGAAAAAAAGATTAAGATAAATAATGAAGAGGAATTTGAAAATAACCTATTCCTCAGTTCAGTAAAAGAAACAAGAACAAAGTATAAGCCAAGAGTTCTCTTTTACGCACAAACACAATTTTTATTAAAAGTAGAAACACTCAATTCTACTTCTTTTGCCGAATGGATTCGAGTAGTAAGAAATATTGTTCAAAATTCTACAATTGATCGTGCAGGAACATATATTGGTGCACTTGGGTTGATAAACGAAATATCATCAGGTTGTACAGATATATACAAGTTTTTAAATGAATCGTCAATTAAATCCGGTTTTGCATCAAGTCAATTACAAGAGGAAATATTAAAAGCTAAATTGATTAAGCAGGATAGGATTTGGGCAAATCAAATTTTCAAAGTTGAAGATGATAGTTTCTTGAAAGGGGAGATTCGTCTTTTGTTAGAATTTTCAAAAAATGATAATATATTTGATTATGAAAAGTTTAAAGATTTGTCTGATGAGTTTATATTACTTTTTACTTCTAAAGATGATTTATTGAGAATTGCTTTACTTACACAAGACGATTATCCTATTTGGGAAGGACGAGCATCGAGTCTCGGGTGGATATATCGTTATTCATTGCTGAATAAAGAAAAAGAATGGAAAGATGCTTTGCGAGAACAACCTGATAGACTAATTAATGCAGTAATTAAATTACTTAATTCTGCAAATAGAATAGAAGGAAATAGAGAAGATAAATTAAACGCAATTATTGATAATTATGATTCACAAGATGATTATAGAGATTTACTTGTTAAAGATAAAATGTCCCTTAAATACTGTTATAATAAAAGGATCTGTTTAAATGAGGAAGAGCGTAAACTTTATCATATTAAAATAGCAATAACCATGTCAAAGAGAGAATACATAGGAAGATATAGCTTAATTATAAACAAGTTAAGAAAGAGTCCTGCAAGTTTTGCTGAAATATCAGATTATTTGGCTCGCGAATCGGAGTTACAACAGTATAATTTCAATATTTCAAAGCGGACATTTCAAAGAGATTTAGCAGACATTCGTTCATTATACAATATAGATATTAAGTTTGACGCTTCCGCAAGAGTGTATTTTCTCGACTTTGATGAGAAAAACGATTTTAATGAGCGAATTTTAGAAGCATTTAATACTTTTAATGCATTGAACTTGTCCGATAGATTATCGGATAGTATTCATTTTGAAAAAAGAAGACCTCAGGGAACAGAAAACTTATATGACTTACTTCATGCCATTAAGAAGCAAGTACAAATTAAATTCTCTTATAAAAAGTTTTGGGAAGATGAAGCAACACATAGAAATGCAGAACCTTATGCTTTAAAAGAATTTAAAAACAGATGGTACGTTTTAGCCAACGACTTGAAAGATAATCAAATAAAAAGTTTTGCCCTTGACCGATTAAAAGATTTAGAAATAACTAAAAAAAGATTTCTGTTCCCTAAGGATTTCAATGTTAATAAACATTACAAATATTGCTTCGGAATAATAAGCCCTAATGGTCATAAACCCAAAGAAATTGAACTTTCATTTGACCCTTTTCAGGGGAAATATATTAAAACCTTACCGCTTCATGAATCGCAACAGATTTTAATTGATAATGAAGACGAATTAAGAATAAAATTAAAACTATTTATCACTCATGATTTTTTTATGGAATTATTATCCTATGGTAATAATTTAAGAGTAATAAAACCTAAAAGCCTGATAAATGAATTGAAATCAAGCTTAAAGAATACTTTAAAATTATATGATTAATCCCTTTGAGACGATGATCAGAGAAACTTGCAAAATACTTGTAAAGTATTTGTCATATCCATAACTCTACTCTAACTCTTCAGGCTCGTCAAAACTTTTGTTATATTGTTTCATTGCTCGCAGACTCATACCCATGCTGGAGAAACCACCATCATGATACAAATTTTGCATCGTAACCTTTCTTGTTAGGTCAGAAAATAGTGTAACACAATAATCAGCACACTCATCACCGGTTGCATTGCCAAGAGGCGACATACGCTCGGTGAAATCCATAAGACCATCGAAGCCTCGCACTCCGCTTCCCGCAGTTGTTTTAGTAGGCGATTGTGATATGGTATTGATCCTAATTTTTTTATCTCTGCCGTAGATATATCCAAAGCTACGCCCTATTGATTCTAATATTGCTTTAGCATCCGCCATATCATTGTAGCCGTATAGTGTTCTTTGAGCAGCTATATAAGTTAAAGCAACCACAGAGCCCCAATCATTTATAGCATCTTTTTTTCTGCAAACCTGCAACAGTTTGTGAAACGACATAGCCGAAATATCCAATGTCTTATTATAGTAGTTATAGTCTAAATCATCATAGGTTCTTCCCTTTCTCACATTTAACGACATTCCTATCGAATGCAAAATAAAATCTACCTTACCACCCAAAAACTCCATTGATTTATCAATTAAATTCTCTAAATCTTTAACATTGGTGGCATCGGCAGGAATAACCTGAGCATTGCACTTTTCACCCAACTCGTTAAGCTGCCCGAAACGCAGTGCCACAGGAGTATTTGTCAATGTAAATGTAGCTCCTTCCTCATAAGCTCTTTCTGCTACTTTCCATGCAATAGAATCAGGGTTTAAAGCACCAAAAATGATTCCTTTTTTTCCTTTTAATAAATTGTACATAATGATTTTTGTTATAGAACTCGTTTAAAAGGCGTTGGGTTTTAGGCATTGGGTTTTAGCACAGTTGGTTATTATGGTCGGTATAATCAAACTTAATGGGTTCTAAAAACCTTTGAGTTCCCATGAAAATTAGCCTAATACGTCTAACTCCCAAAACCTAATACCTAAAAATCGAATACCTAAAAATTATTTGAGTTCATTGTTAAAATTATCTAAAATATATTGTTTTGCGTCCTCCATCAACCATTTAGGCGTTGAAGTAGCTCCGCAAATACCTACTTTATCATCATCAGATATCCATTCTCGCTTTATTTGGTCTACAGATGATATAAAATAGCATCTTTCGTTCACACTTTTACAGTGCATATATAAAGTTTTTGCATTGGAACTCTTGGTTCCTCCCACAAAAATTATAACATCATTGTTCTTAGAAAAATCTACTAATTTTTTATCTCTACCCGATACTTGCCCGCAAATGGTATTGTTTACCTCATAGGTTGCTTGATCTCCGTGCTCGTTTATCAATTTGCGCAACTTTTCGGTTAATTCTTTATAGTCTTTCTTTGACTTAGTAGTTTGAGAAAAGATTTTAACAGGCTTGCTGAAATCTATCTGGTCAAAGTCCTCTTCTTTTTCTATAATTATTGCTTTGTAATCTATCTGACCTGACAAACCTATAACCTCGGGGTGATTTGGCTTACCAAAAATAACCACCTGATTATCAAAATTTTTACGCTTAGTCTTCTTTATTTTATTTTGAAATTTAAGCACAATAGGACAGCTGGCATCTATTATCTTTATATTATTTTCTTTGGCTATTTGATATGTTTCGGGCGGTTCGCCATGAGCACGAATTAGAACAGTAGCATCTCTTAAACTTTTTAATTCAGCATGATTTATGGTTATCATTCCCTTTTCTTCAAGTCGCTTTACTTCTTCGTCGTTATGCACTATTTGTTCAAGGCAATATATTTTACCGTTTTTTGCTATTTCTTGTTCTGCTTTTTCCACTGCCAACTCAACTCCAAAACAAAATCCTGAATTATTGTCTATGCTTATTTCCATTTGTTTATTTTGAGAAATTAGGTATTTAGCCGTTGGCTTTTAGCTCTTAGCCGTTGGCTTGGTTTAACCGCAAAGAAAGCAAGGTTTTTGTCACAACTTCCGTCTTCCGTCTTCGGACTTCCGACTTCCGTCTTCGGACTTCCGACTTCCGTCCTTATAATCATGCCGAGGTAACAAAGCTATCTGTTCTACTACTTAAAAAGAGAGTCCACAAATTCTTCTTTATTAAAAATTTGCAAATCCTCTATCCCCTCTCCTATTCCAATGTATTTAACGGGTATTTTAAATTGGTCTGATATTCCCAGAACCACTCCCCCTTTAGCCGTTCCATCTAATTTAGTGAGAGCCAAAGCATTAACCTCTGTTGCTTTTGTAAATTCTTTTGCTTGAACAAAGGCATTTTGCCCTGTAGAACCATCTAAAACCAATAGTATTTCGTGAGGTGCTTCGGGTATTAACTTTTGCATAACCTTTTTAATTTTGCTTAACTCGTTCATTAAGTTAATCTTGTTATGCAACCTGCCTGCGGTATCTATTATTACTACATCGGCATTGTTGTTTATAGCTGAGTGTAAAGTATCGTAAGCCACCGATGCAGGGTCAGAACCCATTTTTTGCTTAACTATTTCCACATCAACGCGCTCAGACCATATTGTAAGTTGCTCTACGGCTGCTGCTCTAAATGTATCTGCTGCTCCAAGATATACTTTCTTTCCGTTTTCTTTAAAAAGATGCGCCAATTTGCCTATCGTGGTGGTTTTTCCCACACCATTAACACCCACAACCATTATTACATAAGGCTTTCCGCTTTTGCCATCGTAGGATAAATCGTCAATGGTAACAGTTGTTGCCTTATTTTCTTCAAGCAATTTGGCAATTTCCTCTTTAAGTATCTTATTTAACTCAGCGGCACCAAGATACTTGTCTTGTTTCACTCGCGACTCTACTCGCTCAATAATTCTTAACGTTGTATCAACACCAACATCCGAACTTATAAGAATTTCTTCAAGCTCATCTAAAACGGTATCATCAACTTTTGATTTACCGGCAACAGCACGAGATATTTTTTTAAGAACACTTTCTTTGGTTTTGGTCAAACCTTTATCTAAGTTCTTCTTTTTTTCTTTAGAAAACAGTCCAAAAACAGCCATACTCTTTTTCAATTAATAATTAACAATTAACAATAAATAATAAATGCCTATCACTCATCACCCATCGCCTATCACTCATCGCCTATTATATACGAAGAAAGCTCTCAACTTTGTACAAAAAATTGAAAGCTCTAAAATTTAACTTCTAAATTTACCTTTGGTAAAAGTTATGCCGTTTTTTAGTTTTTCTTGGCAAAATAATCCTTTACAGCTTCGTTAGGCACCATACTCTCTTTGAATATGTAACCTTTGCCTTTAGGCGATTTTACCATTTTTATAACTTTTGAAAAAGCTTTTCCTTCGCCTTTTTGTAATGTTGCTACTACTTTCTTTGCCATGACAATAATTTATTTTATTTCTCTATGAAGTGTTACTTTCCTTAATATAGGATTATATTT
>PDWJ01003975.1_pt1 | contig 13498 bp, 11 predicted proteins | sample 1430881 | NCBI WGS metagenome assembly PDWJ01 (sample SAMN01162460, study PRJNA174530) | Oral metagenome, whole genome shotgun sequencing project. | biome: Marine environment; feature: Marine mammal; material: Swab sample of the gingival sulcus; isolation source: swab sample of gingival sulcus... | reverse complement strand
AATCTCGGTCACGTCGCTGGCGTCGACGGCGGTCGTCAGCTTCGGGCCGCGGAAGGCGCGTTTGCTGGTCCGGCTCCGTAGACGATCTTCTTCAGAGATAGCGGTTCCAGCGTTGTCGTGAGATGCAGGGATCGGCGACGATGGGCTGCGCCTGCAGAGCTGCTTGGGGCAGGTGTCTTGCCGCGCTGTAGCTATTTCTTGCGTGCGATAATGGAGATCGAATGCATGTTGCTGCCGTGCTTCCGGAATACGCCGCGCATTTCTAGGATCCGCTTTCGCGCCTGCGGTTTCGTGAGGACGTTGAAGAAAATCTTCAAGGTTCGGAACAAGCCTTCGTCGGAAATGACTCGCTTTAGTTCCAGCAGATGCATTGGGTTGCTTAGGACTTTTTCGACTTCAAATCCTTTGTCTTCAAGCATGCTTATCCATGCCTTTTTCGTCAAAGGACGGGCGTTTACTTTGATCGCTTGCGCCAGGTCTTTTTGGATGTCGCGTATCTGCTCCTCTTCGATTTCGTCGGGGACTAGGGCGATTTCGTGGATGCCATACAGGCCGCCCTTTTTGAGAATGCGTGCGGCTTCTCCGATGATCTGGGCCTTGTCACTGTCGGATTGCATGGTGAGCATGGCTTCGCCGTAGACCTTGTCTGCAGACTCCTCGCTCAGGGTGGACTCACGAGCATTGGCAATGATAACGGAGCGGTTTTCTCCCTTGATTACGTTCTTCCTCAGGTAGGCTGTGGCATCCTCACTCAGCTCGATCGCAGTGTAGCTCTTTGGGTTTTTCTTCAGGGTAATGCCAGCGGTGTAGCCCAGGCCTGGGGCGAACTCTACAACATCATCCGTCGATGAAATGTTGAGGTTATCTAGCATTTGAAGGGTGAGTTCTTTGCCGCCGGGTCGAAGAACCTTTTTGCCTACCTTGGCTAGGGTCCAGTGGCCTTGCTTGTTATCTTGCTTTTGGTCGCTCATTTTGAGTTCGCCTTTTGTGATGAATAGATGGCCGTATATTGCCACAGTCGGATCTTGCGAGGTAGGACCAAGTATATGTCTTTCCTTGAGATTTTTCCGGCGAGGATTCCGTCTTCTTACGCTGCATGAGAATGTTCGACGATTTGTCCTGTTGATCCGGTCTGGTGCTGAATGCGCGCAGCGCCTTGCTGGATTTCGCCTGAAATGCCGGGGGGCTCCTGGGGGCTGTCGATCGCAAGGGCTCGATACCGAAAAGGAGATACTGGGCTGGGAATTGGTTTCTCCTCTCGCAGCTGAGATGCTCTTCCCTCATGGGTACGAGGGAGCAGGAGGGCGGCTTGCGGCGGCTGCGTGGGCTTGGGCCGGCGCTGGAGAAGCGGCTAGGGGAGGCTGGCTTTGCGGATTTACGTTCGCTGGCCATGGCGGTGCCGAGCCGTTATCGCGAGGTGCTGGCGCTTTCGCGGCCGGATGCCGGGCTGCTGGGAAGGGAGCTGCGGCTGCGGATCATCGTGCGTGGTGCTCGGCGCCTGCGGACGCGGCGGGGACTGGCCTTCACCCAGGTAGAGGCGCATCTCGCCAGCGATCCCGAGCTGCGGGTGACCCTGCGTTTCTTCGGTCAGCCTTGGCTGGCACGCTCGCTGAATAGGGACGAGGAGCGTTTGGTCGACGGGCGGCTCGAGCGAAAGGGGCGAAAATACGAGCTCGTTGCCCCGCGCCTTTTGCCGCGGGAGACGGTGTTTGCACCTGGGCGTTTGCTGGTGCCGCAGCGGGTCAGTCCGGTGGAGGGGATGTCGGCAGAGCGCTTCGGCGACTTCGCCCGGGCAGCGATCGAGGAGCTTGGGGAGGAACTGGAGGAGGAGCTGCCTGCGGAGCAGTTGGAGCGGCTGAATCTGTTGCCACTGCCTCAGGCCTTGCTCGAGTTGCATGCTCCAGAGGGTGAAACCGAGCGACTGGAGCGGGCGCGGCGACGCCTGGCCTATATCGAAGCGCATGCCCTGCTGGCACAGATTCGCCAGCGGCGGGCGGCGCGCGCGAAGAAACGATCCTGGCCGGTGCCGCCGAATGAGAAGATCGAGGCACGGATTCGGGCGCGGCTGCCCTTCGCGCTCTCCGAAGAGCAGGACCGCGTTGCCGCGGAAATCGGCGCTGACTTGGCGGCCGACTCGCCGATGACGCGGCTGCTGATGGGGGACGTTGCCTGCGGTAAGACCCTGGTCGCCGTGCATGCCTGCCTCGCGGCGATCGCGGCCGGGCACAAGGCGGTGCTGCTGGTGCCGACGGAAATCCTGGCCGAGCAGCACGTGAGCCGGATTTCGCAGTGGCTCGCCGGTTCGCGCGTGCCGGTGCTCTGCTTCAGTGCTGGCCAGAGCCGGGCGCAGCGCGCCGAATCGCTGGCGCTGCTGGCTGGGCCTAGCCCCTGTCTTGCGGTGGGGACCCATGCCCTGCTCTCCGATGAGGTCCAGATCTCCAGGCTCGGGCTCCTGGTGATCGACGAGCAGCAGCGCTTTGGGGTCGTGCAGCGCGCCGCCCTCTGGCGGGAGGACGAAGGGCGCTGGCCCCACGTGCTGGTGATGAGCGCCACGCCGATTCCACGCACTCTCGCCACGACTCTCTTTGGCGATCTCGATATTTCGGAGATTCGTAAGCCGCCGCAGCCGCGGCCAAAGCCTGTTACCGAGCTGCTCCCCGAGCGGGCCTGGCCCGAGGTGCTCCGGCGCATCGAAGCCGAGCTCGCCGCCGGAGGGCGGGCCTTTGTCGTCTGCCCGCGCATCGGCGCTGGCGAGCAAGAGGAGGCTGACGGTGCCCTGGCGACGCATCGCGAGCTGGCGGCCCGGCTCGGCGCTGGGCTGATTCATGGGCGTATGCCGAGCGAGGAGCGCCGCCGGGCCCAGCAGCGCTTCCGCAGCGGCGAGACTCCCGTGCTGGTTGGGACCACGGTGCTTGAGGTTGGGATCGACGTGCCCGAGGCGACGCTGATGGTGGTGCGCGGGGCCGAGCGGCTTGGGCTTTCGACGCTGCACCAGCTGCGCGGCCGGGTCGGGCGGGGGGAGAAGCCGGCGCGTTGCTTGCTCCTGCGCGACCCCGCTGCCGAGAGGCTGGACGTGCTGGCGGACTGCGGCGACGGCTTCGAGCTGGCGGAGGCGGACCTGCGGCAGCGCGGTGCCGGAGATCTCTCGGGGGTCTTGCAGAGCGGGCATCGGCGTTTCCGCTGCCTGGATCCCCTGCAGGATCTGGATCTCTTGCGTGCGGCTGGGCGCTAGGTCTTTCGCGATTCGAGCCGGCTGCGGCTATCCTCCCCGGCCTTTGACAGTGCAGTCGTGGTCTCCCGCTAGGGCGGGGAACGAGGAGGACGCGTGGGCGATTTCGTCGCTTTGTTTACCGGGCAAGGTTCGCAGTTCGCGGGCATGGGCAAAGAGCTCTACGACAGCAACAGCGCTGCCAAAGAGATCCTGGATCGCGCTGAGGCGGTGATGCCGGGTCTTTTGGCGCTCTGCTTTGAAGGGCCGGAGGATCAGCTGGTGCTGACCGAGAACACCCAGCCCTGCCTGCTCGCGATCGATGTCGCGGCCTACGCCGCCTTTGGCAAGAAGCCCGTTGCTGCGGCTGGGCATTCGCTCGGCGAATACGCGGCGCTGGTCGCCGCTGAGGCCTTGACGCTCGAAGCGGCGCTGCCGCTGGTGCGGGCCCGTGCCGAGGCGATGCAGGCGGCGGTTCCGCCGGGGGTCGGTGGCATGGTCGTGCTGCGCAAGATGAACGAGGAGCAAGCTCGCGAGGTCGCGGCCAGCGTCACCAAGGGCGTCTGCGACTTGGCCAACTTCAACACTCCCGGGCAGATTGTGCTCTCGGGCGCTGTCGAGGCGATGGATGAGGTCGTTGAGAAGCTCGGGCGCAAGGCGATGAAGCTGAAGGTCAGCGTGCCCTTCCATTCGTCGCTGCTGAAGGAGGCCGGCAGCGGCTTCGCCGCCAAGCTGCGCGAGGTCGAGTTCCAAGTGCCGAAGTTCCCGGTCTACTGCAACGTCGATGCGGCCAAGGTCGAAAGCGCCGATGCCGTGCGCGATGCGCTGGAGCGGCAGTTCGCCGGCTCGGTGCTCTGGCAGCAGTCGGTCGAAGCGATGTTCGAGCACGGGCATCGGGACTTCATTGAGTTTGGTCCGAAGCCGACCCTTTCGCGCATGGTCACCCAGATCGCCGCTGCGCATAGCGTCGAAGTCTCCGCCCGCACGGTCGCGACGCCGGCGGATCTCGAGGCCTGAGTGCCGCTGCGGCCGCAGCCCTGGCTTCTGCCGCTGTCTTGGCTCTATGGAGCCGTGCTGCGCTGGCGAAACGCTCGCTTCGACCGCAGCAGCCCGCGGCGTCTGCCTGTCCCCGTCCTCTCTGTGGGCAATCTCAGTGTGGGCGGCACCGGGAAGACGCCGTTGATCCTGTGGTTGGTCGGGCGGCTCCGCGCTGCCGGTCTACGGCCTGGGGTTTTGGCTCGCGGCTACGGGCGGCTTGCGGGCGAGGAACTCAACGACGAGGGGCGCCTGCTGGCGGCGCGCTACCCCGATCTGCCGCAGGAGCAGGACCCCGATCGCTTTGCGGCCGGGCAGCGTCTGCTCGCCCGTGAGGACTGCGACCTGCTGCTGCTCGACGACGGCTTCCAGCATCGACGCTTGCACCGAGATATCGATCTCTGCGTCCTTGATGCGAAGGCGCCCTTCGCCAGCGGGCGCCTCTTGCCGGCGGGGCTTCTGCGAGAAGGCCCTTCAGGCTTGAAACGTGCGACGGTGGTGGTGCTCAACTCAAGCGAACCGCTTGCAGAGGAGAGAATGCTCGCGGGTGAGTCCGAGCTGCGTCCCCATCTTCGGGAGGATACTCCTGTGTATCGCTCTCGGTTGCGCCCTTCCTTTGTGAGGATGCTCCCCGAAGGGCGGGAGCTTCCTGCGAGCGAAGCGCTGGCCGGGCGCCGGGTGCTCTTGCTCGCTGGGATCGCGCGACCCGAGCGCTTTGTCCAGCTGGTCACGGAGCTGGGTGCTGAGCTTGTTGCTCAGCATTTGGTGGGGGATCACCGACATGTTCCGGCCGAGGACCTGGCGCGCTGGTCGCGGGAGGCCGAGCAGGCGGGGGCGCTCTTGCTCTGGACGGAGAAGGACGAGGCTCGGCACCAGTTGGGCGCCCAGTCCGGCCCGGCGCGAGGGGTGCTGCACGGAGAGATCGAATTCCTCGGCCCGGAGCCTGACCCCGCGGCATGGATTGCTGCACTGACTGGAGCCGCGGCCCATGGCTCGTAAACGCAGTGCCCTGCGCAATTGGCTGGAGTTTTTGCCACTCCGTTTGCTCTTCATGGCGCTGCGCTGGCTGCCGCAGTGGATCTCTTATCCGCTCTGTGCTGGTTTGGGGCGGCTCTTCTTGCTCTTTGCCGGGAAACGCCGCCGCACGGCTCTCGCCGGAATCGCGCGGGCTATGCCGGATCTGTCCGAGCGGGAGCGGCGGCGCATCGCCTTCACTTCGGCGGGGGCCTTTGCCAGGACCCTCGTCGATGTCGCGCGGATGCCGCGGGTCTTGGGTAGGGGCGATGCCTCCGATTGGGTGGATCTGAGCCAGCTGGACCAGGCTTTGGCTGAGATCGCGGAGCGCTTCGGTCCTGGCCCCATCGTCATCTGCACCCCCCACCTGGGCTCTTGGGAAGCGGCGATCTCGGCGATGTCCTTCCGCCTGAACCCTCTGCATCTGATCGGTCGCCGTATGGAGAATCCTCTCCTGGATCGGATGCTGATCGAACGGCGCAGCGCGGCCGGGCAGAAGGTCTATGCGAAGAAGGGTGGGGTGCGACCGCTCGCGCGGGCCTTGCAGCGCGGCGAATCGGTGGCCTTCGCCGCCGATCAGAACCAGCGGCGGGGCAAGAGCTTCGTGCGATTCTTTGGCGAGCTGGCTTCCTGCGATCGCGGCCCGGTCCGGCTTGCTCGGCAGTTTGGCCGGCCCATTCTCGTGGGCGCGGTTCTGCGCAAGGGAGGCGGCTTCTGCTTCTGCGCGGAGGCCGCGGATTGCTTCCTGCCTGGTCGCTCGGGGGAGGCGGAGGGCGAGTTCGGAATCGATCCCGATTTGCAGCGCTTGCACACGGCCTTTGAGAGGCTGATCCTTCGCTTCCCTGAGCAATACCTTTGGATGCACGATCGCTGGCGCACGCGGCCGCGAGAGGAAACCACCGAGGCTCTGAGATGAAAGAACCCAAGATTCGCCCATTGGCGGAGCGCAAAAACAAAGTGACCCTCGCCGATTTTGCGCGGGTGCCCGGAAAGGTCCCTGGCTTCGGGGAGTGGTTCGAGAGCCTGCCCGATCTCCTCGGCGCATCCCAGCTCAAGGAGCTGGTGCGGACCTGGCGCCGGGTGCGGAGCGAAGGGCGCCTCGCCGGAATCGCGATGGGGGCGCACGTCCTCAAGGTCGGCTTGCAGCCGCTTTTGATCGACCTGATGAAGCGTGGCTACATCCAGCACCTCGCCACCAACGGCGCCGGCGCCATCCACGACTACGAGTTCGCCCTGCAGGGCGCCAGTAGTGAGGATGTGGGGGAGAACCTTGTGGATGGGAGCTTTGGCTTTTGGCGTGAGACCTTCGATGGGCTCAGCGGCATCGCCAAGGAGGCGGCGCGGGATGGGCTCGGCTTCGGCGCTGCGGTCGGTCGGCACATTGTCGAGAACAATCTCCCACACAAGGAGGTCTCGATCTTTGCCGCGGCCTGGGAGATGAAGATCCCGGTGACCGTGCACGTGGCGGTTGGCTGCGACATCGTGCACATGGATCCGGCCCTCGATGGAGCGGCTCTCGGCGCTGCGACCCTGCAGGATTTTCGCGTGATCTGCGATTCGGTGCAGAAGCTGGAAAAGGGGCTGTGGATCAACCTAGGTAGTGCGGTGTTGATGCCGGAAGTCTTCCTCAAGGCCGTCAGTACTGCGCGAAATCTCGGGCGGCTCAGCGACGACTTCACCACGGCCAACCTCGACATACTCATGCACTATCGGGCCATAGAGAACGTTGTTCAGCGCCCTCCCAAGCGCGGTCTACGGGTGACCGGGCACCACGAAATTCTGCTGCCAATATTGCACCAAGCGCTACTGGCGGATGCTCCAGAGACCAAGTGAACCATGGCTTCCATCTTCGATCTGCTGGAAAAACTGGGGGCGCCGCGCGTCCTCGTTGTCGGCGACCTGATCCTCGACCGCTATGTGGACGGTGAGGCGGAGCGTGTCTCGCCCGAGGCGCCGGTCCTGGTCTTCCGTAGCGGCTATACCAGTCACCGCCTGGGCGGTGCGTGCAATGTTGCGGCCAATGTCGTGCGGGCCGGAGGGGTCGCCACTGTGCTCGGTCTCGTTGGTGACGACGAGGCGGGCGACAAAATGCGCAGTCTGCTGAGCGATGGGGCGATCGACCTCGCCGGCGTGATCGTCGACGAGAGTCGGCCCACGACGCTCAAGACGCGCTTCGTTAGCAAGACCCATCAGGTGCTGCGGGTCGACGATGAGAACGTGCACGCTCCGGCGCCGGAGGCCTTAGCCCAGATCCGCTCCTTCGTCGAAGGGACCTTGGGGAACTTCGATGCGGTGATCCTTTCCGACTACGGCAAGGGCATGCTCAGCGGGGAGCTCCTGCAGCTGGTTATCCGCAGTGCGCGCGCAGACGGTGTTCCGGTCTTGGTTGACCCGAAAGGCGTGGACTTTCGTCGCTATGCCGGGGCCACACTGATTACCCCCAACAAGCTTGAGGCGGAGCGGGCCAGTGGCCGCAGTATCGACGATGAGGATTCGCTGTTATCGGTGGGAGAGCAGCTGATCGAGACGGCGCAGCTCGATTCGATCGTGATCACTCTCGGTAAGGATGGCATCTATTACCGCGACGAAAGAGGTGGGCGGGGGACGCTGCCCACCGAGGCGCGCAGTGTTTTTGATGTGACCGGTGCCGGTGACACGGTCGTTGCCTGGCTGGGCATGACCCTGGGGGCTGGGCTGGATCTGGAGAGCGCGGTGCGTTTGGCGAATCTCGCCGCCGGGGTCACCGTTGGGCGCTTTGGTACCGCTTCGGTCTCCCGCGATGAGCTGCGGGGGCAGGTGGGCGCCCACGATTTCGGGAGGATTCTAGACACAACGGAGCAGCTGCAGCAGGTGCTGAACGCCGTTCGTGCCAAAGGGAAGCGCATCGTTTTTACCAATGGCTGTTTCGATCTACTCCACCCCGGTCACCTCGATTATCTGAAGCAGGCCCGTAGTTATGGCGACCTGTTGATCGTCGGTATCAACGAGGATGCCTCCATCCGCAAGGCGAAGGGGGCGAATCGCCCCTTCTGCCCCCTGCACGATCGCATGGAGATGTTGCTTGGGCTTGAGGCGGTCGACTACGTCGTTCCCTTTGCCGAGGACACCCCGCTGCGTCTGATCGAGGAGGTTCAGCCGCAGGTCTTGGTCAAAGGGGAAGATTGGCGGGATAAAGGCGTCGTCGGCCGGGAGTTCGTCGAGGCCCACGGCGGCCAAGTCGTGCTCATTCGCTTCAAAGAGGGCTACTCCACCAGCTCGCTGGTGCGGCGGATCCAGGCTGCGCATCCAGAATGAAAGCACCCTTATGCATCCAGGTGCTTTTTCGTGAGGCCATAGCCGCGTAGTCTCTCTCGGTCGTAGCTACTCCAAGCTGGGGTAGGTCTTGGGGAGAGACAGGAGCGTTACGGGTGCCGCGAACACCACCAAAGAAGGTCCGCAGTAAGGACAAGATTGCAAAGAGCCGCAAGGGACTCGCGAGTATCTGTGAGGCCTTGCGATCTCAGGGCAAGCGAATCGTATTCACCAATGGCTGCTTCGATCTGCTCCATGTCGGGCATACCCGCAGCCTGGAGGATGCTCGCTCTCGTGGCGATTACCTGATCGTCGCGGTCAATGCCGACGAGACGGTCGAGCGCATCAAGGGCAAGGGCTACCCGATCTACCCCGCTGCCGAGCGGATGGAACTGGTCGCGGCCCTGACCTGTGTCGACTACGTGATCGAGTTCAAGGAAGACACCGCCGACAAGATCCTGCAGGCGCTGCAGCCGACGCTCTATGCCAAGGGCACCGACTACACCGAGCGTACGGTGCCGGAGCGGGAGACGGTCAAGGAGATCGGCGCGAAGATCGCGATTGTCGGTGACAAGAAAATGCATTCGACGTCCAAGACCATTCAGGCCATTCAGAAGCGCAAGTTCGAGGCCTAGCCATCAGCGACTCCTCGCCGACAGGTCGGGCGATTCCACTGCTCGGCGCTGGTCTTTTGCTCGGCCTGCTCGCCGGTTTCTTTGGCATCGGGGGCGGGGTCATCCTGGTGCCGATCCTGACCATGCTTTTCCACATGGAGAGGCGCAAGGCGTCAGGGACCAGCCTGGGCGTGGTGATCTTTTCGGCCGCCACTGCGCTGACGATGGTCTGGATCCAGGCGAATCCGCAGGGGCAGCCGGCCTACCGGGCGGCGTTTCTGATCCTACCTTTTTCGGTTCTGGCTTCTCGTTTCGCTGCTGCGAGGATTCACCTCGTCTCGACCGGCCTGCTGCAGCGGATCTTTGCCTTCGTCCTGCTCTTCGCTGCTGGCCGTTTGGCTGGTCTCTTCGACTTCGCGGCGCTGAGTTTCGGGCTGTCCTACTCCGATTTCGGACTCGAGCATTTTCTGATTCTGCCCTTGCTCGGCTTGTTCGTTGGCACCATTGCGGCGCTGCTGGGGATCGGCGGTGGGGTGCTGATCATCCCAGCGCTGGCCATTTTGTTTAAAGACCTGACGCCGCTGGAGTGGCGGGCGACCTCGGTTCTGGTCGTCGTACCGACAAGTTTTATGGGCTTCCTCAGGCACCATAAGCAGGGCACTGCCCTGCTCTCATGGGTTCGCTGGATCGCTCCCATGGCCATCCTGGGCTCCTTCCTTGGCTCTTGGTTCGTCGAGCGTATGGATCCCGAGCTGCTGCGGACGATCTTTGGCGGCTTCCTCGGCGTCGTCGGCGTCAAGCTGCTGCTTGAGAAGCGTCGATAGCATTCTGGCGCTGGATCGAAGAGCGAGGGGGCCCCGCTTGCAGGGCCTAGGTCCTTGCTGGTGGCTTCATTTGTCGGGAGAGCTGGGATGACACTGGTCGCCGAGAAAGGCACCGAAGGCTTTGTGGCTATACCCCTTGGAGGGCTTTTTGACTCCAGGCCGCTGCCGTTTCCTCTTTATCTCGAAGGGCAAGGTCAGCGCCCTCCCGTGCTTTATTGCCAGGAAGGTTCGATCTTCGACAACTCGCGGGTGCAGATGCTGCGCAAGAGTGGTGTGCGGCGGCTCTTGCTACCTGCGGCAGCCAGGAGGCAGTTTTGGAGCCGCTTGGAGGAGGGGCTGGACGTGCTCGTGCGGGATGCGACCATCCCGATGCCGGATCGAGCGGCGATTCTCCAGGGAACGGCGCATTCGGTAGCCGAAGATCTCTTCACTGAGCAGCAGCCTTCTCGCGAGGAGCTTCGCCGGGCCGAACGCGTGATTCATGCCAGCACGCTCTTGGTGGTCCGAGATCCTTCCGCCTTGCTTGCTTTGCGGCGGGTGCTGGGTAGCGGCGAAGAGCTCGCCGGACACAGTGTCAACGTGGCAATGCTCTCCATCGGGCTTGCGAGTGTGCGCAGCAACGTGACTCCGGAGTGGATCGCCAAGATCGGCCTCGCCGGGCTCCTCCACGATATCGGCCGGGTAGGTTTCGATTTGGGCGAGCCCAAGGAGGATCCTGCCCACTGTATGCGTGGCAAGAGGCAGCTCGAAGAGCTGGGTATGCCCAGTGAGGTTGTCGAGGCGGCGGCCTTGCACCATGAGCGAGAAGACGGCAGCGGTCTGCCTCATGGGCTGCGCGAGAATGAGATCCCCTTTGTCGCCAAGGTGGTGGGGCTCGTGGATGTCTTTGACGAACTCCACACCAAACACGCCACCCGTATCAGTCTCTACGACTGCCTGAGCATCTTTGCCAGGAGCTACCGCGGCTGCTTCGACGAGAAGATGATGCGCGCCTTCATCATGATGTTCCGTTCCTGAGCGGATAGCCGGTTCGTCCCGAGCTTTTCCGGCATCGCAGGCGGGCAGAAAGGGCAAAGGCTTGCCCCCTTATGCCCTGTTCCGCAAAGTGACGTTCTTGCAGCACTTTCGGATTCAAGAGCCCTCAAGGCTTTGCTAGCACAGTCACATGCGCCTTCGCGTCCAGAAATGGATCGACCACCGCCTCGGCCTGTTCCTCTTCTTCTGGATTCGGCCGGTCTCGCTCCTGCTTGGCAAGCTGCTCAAGCGAAATCACCAGCTGCGGGTCGATCGCCACATTGTTGTGATGAAGCTCTTGGGCGGCGGCAGCCTCTTCGTTGCTCTGCCGACCCTGCTGGCGATTCGGAGGCGATATCCGGACAAGAGAATCACGCTCGTTTGTACGCCAGGGGTGCTGGTGTATGGCGAGTTGACAGGTGTCTTCGATGACTACGCGGTGATTCGGACCAGCTCGCTTTGGAGGATTCTCTCGTCGGGCATCTCATCCTTGACGAAGTGCTTCCGCGCGGACTGCCACATCAATTTTGAGATCCACTCGAAGATGGCGGGGCTCTTCTCGCTCTTTACCTGCGCGCGAAATCGGATCGGCTTCTACATGCAGTGGAACGCCTGGAAGCATGGCGTCACGACGCATGCGCTCTTCTACAACGAGATCACTCCGATCTATGTCGCATACGAGCAGGTCATTCGCCTTTTGGATGGGGTAAAGCCCAGCGATGACGAGATCGAGGAGCACCTGCGCCAAGTGCATGGCTTTGAGTCGGCCGGAGAGTCGCGGCGAAAGGCAGGGCAGCTGCCGCGTGAACTTGCGATTGCGGCCTTCAGCTCCGAGCTTTGCCCTGAGCGGGAGTTCTCTCCGGAAGAGTGGGAGCGGTTGCTGGCTAGCAGCTTCCCTGAGGAGAGCCCGAAGCTGCACGTCCTCGGTGGCCCCAGTGATGGGCCCAAGTCCGCACGGCTTTGTCATCGGCTGCGTCAGGCGGGCTATGAGGTGGAGGAGCACACCGGGCAGCTTTCACTGCGGGACTCGGTTCAGGTCCTGCTCGGCTGTGAAGAGCTGCTGACGATTGATTCTGGCTTGAACCACATCGCCAGGCGCCTACGAATGCGCATTCGCTCTTACTGGGGGCCCACGCATCCGAGGCGGCTATTGGCGCCGATCGCGGGGCTTGAGGAGCTGGTTTACGCTGCGGATGTCTTCTGCTCCCCCTGTGTCCACATCATCGATCAGCCGCCGTGCCTGGGCGACAACGTTTGTATGCAGTCGCAGCTCGGGCGTTCTCTCGAAGAGACCAATCGGAGCGGCTGGCTGGTGCACAAGTCCTACCACGCTTGAGCTGGGTTCCTTTCTGTCCCCAGCGGCTTTGGGTGGGTACACAAGTGAATTCGACATGGAACGAGTCTGTGTGATCGGATCGGGGCCGAGCGGTGTGTCCGCTGCCCATGAGCTATTGGAGGCAGGGGCCCAGGTGACGATGTTCGACCTCGGGCGCCGGCTTGAGCCGCGCATGGCTGGGTGGACAGGTCGTAGCACCGAGCTCGATTCCGAGAGTTTCCTCGCGGCGGTCCACGAGAGACGGCGCCAGGCGCGGGCAGAGATGGACTTTTTGCCCGATAAGCTGCCGTTCGGGAGCACCTTTGCATATCTGGAGGACCCGAGGACTCGGCTCGACTTCGCTGGTAAGGCTCGCTTCGTCTCCTCGCTGGCGCTCGGAGGGCTCTCCAACGCTTGGGGGGCCAACATCGGGCGGACGGCGCAGGCAGATATCGAGGACTGGCCGATTCGTGCGGCCGATCTCGATCGCTTCACCGATCGCTTGCACAGCTTCCTCCCGGTGTCGGGGGAGGAGGACGCGGTCGATGGCCTCTACGCTGCCCCCTTGTCTGGTGACGGCAACTATCAGCTGAGTCCGCAAGGGGAGCAGATCCTCAACCAAGTTGCTCGTTACCGGGAAGAGCTAGGCGAGCAGGGCTTGCGCATTGGTCGAGCAAAGCTGGCGGTGGGTTCGAAGAACGCGAGTCATCCCGATGGCTGCATTGGCTGCGGTCTTTGCATGCATGGCTGCCCGTACGGGGCGGTTTTCAATGCTGCGGATGTCGTGGAAGGGCGTCTGCGCAGCAAGCCGAACTTCCGTTATCGCGACGGGGCGCTGGTGCGGCGCTTCACTGAGCTGGAGGGGCAGGTGGAGATTAGCTTCGTCGATGAACGAAGCGGGGCTGCTGACACCGCACGCTTTGATCGCATCTACCTTGCGCTGGGGGCTGTGGGCTCCACAGCCTTGGTGGCGCGTTCGCTCTCTTGGTGCGAGCACAGGTTCAAGATCCACGACAGCCAGAAATACATTTTTGGCTTCTGGCAGACTCGTCGGACCAAGGGCGTTATCGCCAACCGGCGCTCCGAGCTATCCCAGGTATATATCCAAACGGATCGGCTGCCGTCTTCTTCTCGTATCGCTCACGGCCAGCTCTACGGCTACAACGATTTGCTGCTCGACCCT
>PDWJ01011874.1_pt1 | contig 13504 bp, 13 predicted proteins | sample 1430881 | NCBI WGS metagenome assembly PDWJ01 (sample SAMN01162460, study PRJNA174530) | Oral metagenome, whole genome shotgun sequencing project. | biome: Marine environment; feature: Marine mammal; material: Swab sample of the gingival sulcus; isolation source: swab sample of gingival sulcus... | reverse complement strand
TCTCAGTCTGGCCATCCAGCGCTACGCCTCGGAGCATGTGGCCGAAAGCACCGTTTCGGTGGTGGATCTGCCCAGCGACGAGATGAAGGGACGCATCATTGGCCGCGAGGGGCGCAATATCCGCAGCTTCGAACTGGCCACGGGCATCGACCTGATCATTGACGACACGCCCGGGGCCGTCATCGTTTCGGGTTTCGATCCCGTGCGCCGCGAGGTGGCCCGGCAAAGTCTGGAGACCCTGATCCACGATGGCCGCATCCATCCGGGGCGCATCGAGGAAGTGGTGGCCAAGACCGCCAAGGAAATGGACGTCAGGATCCGCGAGATGGGCGAGCACGCCTGCCTGGATCTGGGGCTGCAGTCGGTGGACAAGATGATGTACTACTATGTAGGGCGTCTGCACTACCGCACCAGCTACGGCCAGAACCTGTTGAAGCACAGCATGGAGGTGGCGGGGGTGGCCGCGGTCATCGCGGCCGAACTGGGTCTGGATACCCGGCTGGCCAGGCGCTGCGGGTTCTTCCACGACATCGGCAAGGCCGCCGACCACGAGATGGACGGTCCCCACGCCGTCATCGGCGGGCGGCTGTGCAGGAAGTACGGAGAGAACGATACCGTCATCAACGCCGTGGCGGGGCATCATCAGGATGTGGAGGCGGCCACGCCGTACACCTTCATCGTTTCCGCGGCGGATGCCGTCAGCGCCTCGCGTCCCGGCGCCCGGCGCGAGAGCGTGCAGTCCTATGTGGAACGGCTGGAGAATCTGGAACAGATCGCCGACGGTTTTGATGGCGTGGAAAAGAGTTTCGCCATCCAGGCCGGACGCGAGATCCGGGTGCTGGTCAACCACACCCTGGTTTCCGACGCCGAGGCCGCCGTGCTGGCCGAGGAAGTGAGCCGTCGCATCGAAGGCGAACTGGAGTACCCCGGGCAGATCAAGGTCATGGTGATCCGGGAGATCCGGGCCACGGCCATCGCCCACTAGTCCGGCTTGTTCGGACGAATACGGACAGGAACCCTGAGCCGTCCCGAAAGGATCGTGATTTGGAAACCCTGCTGTTGAAAGGCAAGCCCGTGCGGGATGCCGTCTTGGCCGAACTTAAGGCCAAGGTGGCGCAGGCCCCGCGGCGGCCCGGTCTGGCCGTGATCCTGGTGGGGGAAGACCCCGCCAGCACCGTTTATGTCAGCCACAAGGAAAAGGGCTGTGAGGAGGTGGGCTTCCATCACCAGACCCATCGCCTGGCGGCGGACGCGGATGAAGGGGAAATCCTGGCGCTGGTGGACCGGCTGAACAACGACCGGACCATCGACGGCATCCTTATCCAACTGCCCCTGCCCAAGGGCCTGGACCAGGACAAGATCCTGCTGGCCGTGGATCCGGCCAAGGATGTGGATGGCTTCCATCCCGAGAACCTGGGGCGCCTGATGGCGGGCAACCCGCGCTTCGTGCCCTGCACGCCCAAGGGCATCATGCGCCTGCTGCAGCACCATGACCTGCCCATGGCCGGCAAGCATGTGGTGGTGGTGGGGCGCAGCGTGATCGTGGGTCGCCCCATGACCCTGCTGATGTCCATGAAGACACCGGCGGCCAACGCCACGGTGACCATGTGCCATTCCGGCACCAAAGATCTGGCGGCCATCACCCGCCAGGCCGATGTGGTGGTGGCGGCCATCGGCGTGCCGCGGGCCCTGGGGCCCGAGGAAATTGCCGAAGGGGCTATCGTGGTGGATGTGGGCATCAACCGCATCGACGCGCCCGAGCGCAAGTCCGGCACCCGCCTGGTGGGGGATGGGGTGGGGCCCATGACCATCGCCATGCTGCTGGAGAACACCTGGGAGGCCATGGCGCGCGCGGAGGGCCTGGATGGATAGGGCCGCCCTGCGCCGCGCCATGGAGCAGGAACGGCGGGTGGTGGAAAAGCACCTGCGCCGGCTCCTGACCGGGCAGAAAGGTGTGCCGCCGCGCCTGAAGGCGGCCATGAAGCACAGCCTGATGGGCGGAGGCAAGCGCCTGCGCCCCCTGCTGGTTCTATGGACCTACGACGCCCTCGGCGAGGGCCGATCGCGCCCGGCCGTTTCCCGCCCGGCGGCCATGGAAGCGGCTTGCGCCGTGGAGATGCTGCACACCTACAGTCTGATCCATGATGACCTGCCGGCCATGGATGACGATGTCCTGCGCCGGGGGCGGCCCACCTGCCATGTGGCCTTCGACGAAGCCACGGCCATCCTGGCCGGGGATGCCTTGCAGGCCTTGGCTTTCACCCTGTTGGCCGGCAGCGGGGGGGCGGTGGCCGGGGATCTGGTCCGCATCCTGGGCGAGGCTGTGGGCCCGGCCGGTATGGTCGGGGGGCAGCAACGGGATCTGGATGCCGAAGGGCAGCAGGTGGACGCGCGGCTGGTGCGCCGTATCCATCTGGGGAAGACCGCGGCCCTGCTGGCGGCCTGCCTGGAGGCGGGCGCTCTGCTGGCGGGCGCGACGGACGAAAACCGGAAACTTTTGCGGGCTGCGGGGTTGGACCTGGGGTTGGCGTTCCAGGGCGCGGATGATGTGCTGGATGTGACGGCCACCAGCGCCCAGCTGGGCAAGAGCCCCGGCAAGGACGCGGCCACGGGCAAGGCCACCTGGGTGCGTGTCGAGGGGCTGGAAAAAGCCCGGCGTCGTGTGGAACGGTTGGTGGGCAAGGGCCTGGCGGAACTGGAGGCCGGCTTGCCGGCCGGGGAAGCCGGGACACGCCTGCTGGCCTTGGGAAATCTCATGGGCCACAGGGATCACTGAGATGGGCAACGGCCTGCAGGATGTGCCCGCCTGGCTGGTGATCGTCGGCTGCGGCGCGCTGGTTCAGGCGACCAAGCTGCTGGGGTACAGCCTTGTGCAGCGGCGCCTGAGCCTGCCCGTCCTGGTCCAGAACCACGGCTTTCCCAGCCTGACTTCGGCGGTGTTCACCTGCCTGCTGGTGCTGGTGGTCATGCGGGAGGGGTGGGACAGCAGCCAGGCCGGTTTCGCTTTGGTGTTCGCGGTCATCGTCGTCCATGACACCATCAAGCTGCGGGTGGCGGCCAGCCGGCAGCGCGAGGTGGTCTTCCTGCTGGTGGAAATCCTGCCGGAAGCCGGATTTTTTCATAAACAGGTGGCGGATTATCTTGATCCGCGCACCCATCACCCGGTGCATGTGGCTACCGGGGTCCTGCTGGGGGGGCTGTTCGCGCTGGCATTCGGGCCGATCTCGGGCTAATCTGGGGCAGGATGGATAACTCCCGATAGCCGGCGCACGGCTCGGGGGAAGGATGATTGTATGGAATCGCTTCTGCCCGAAATCAAGGGGCCGGAGGACCTGAAGGACCTCACACCTGCTCAGTTGGAGCAGGTCTGCGCCGAGCTGCGGGAGATGATCATCTCCACGGTATCGCATACCGGCGGCCACCTGGGCGCCAGCCTGGGCGTGGTGGAGCTGACCGTGGCGCTGCACCGGGTATTCAGCACGCCCACCGACAAGATTGTCTGGGACGTGGGTCACCAGGCCTACGGCCACAAGCTGCTGACGGGGCGAGGACCACTCCGTGGTGGCCGTCATCGGGGATGGGGCGCTGACCGGCGGGCTGGCCTTCGAGGGCATGAACAATGCCGGCCAGCTGAACACGAACATGATCGTCATCCTGAACGACAACAAGATGAGCATCAGCCCCAACGTGGGGGCCATCAGCAAGTATCTGACACGGATCACCAGCGGCCAGCAATACAACCGCATGGAGGCGGATCTGTGGGATCTGCTGGGCAAGCTGCCCCACGGCTCCAGGGCCCAGAAATTGGCCGGGCGGATCAAGGAAAGCCTCAAGCAGCTGGTGGTGCCGAACATCCTCTTCGAGGAGCTGGGGTTCACCTACTTCGGTCCCCTGGACGGCCATGACCTGCCCCTGTTGATCCGCACCCTGAACGCGGTGCGGAAGCTGAACGGCCCCATCCTCATCCATCTGATCACCGAAAAGGGCAAGGGGTACTCCTTCGCCGAGCAGGACGCGTCCCGCTACCACGGCGTGGGCAAGTTCGACCGCGCCCAAGGAGTGAAGATGGTCAAGCCGGCGGTGCCGGCCTACACCTCGGTTTTCGGTGAGGTGGTGCATGCCATGGCGGCCGACGACAAGCGGATCCATGCCATCACCGCGGCCATGCCCTCGGGCACGGGGCTGACGGCGTTCAAAAACAGCTATCCCGAGCGTTTCCACGACGTGGGCATTGCCGAGGGGCATGCCGTGACCTTTGCCGCCGGTCTGGCCAGCGCCGGGCAGCGGCCGGTGGTGGCCCTGTACAGCACCTTCTTGCAGCGGGCCGTGGATATGGTCATCCATGACGTGGCGTTGCAGGAATTGCCCGTGGTGTTCGCCATCGATCGAGCCGGTGTCGTGGGCGAAGACGGCCCTACCCACCACGGGGTCTTCGATTTCACCTATTTGCGCATGGTGCCCAACATGGTGGTGATGGCCCCGCGCGATGAGGACCAGCTGCGCCATATGCTGGCCACCGCCCTGGCCCGCGAGGAAGGCCCCAGCAGTCTGCGCTACCCGCGCGGGTCCGGACTGGGAGTGCCTCTGGAAGGGCGGCCGCGAGTGCTGGAGATCGGTACCTGCGAGGTCCTGGCCGAAGGGGAGGATGTGGCCCTGCTGGCGGTGGGGGCCATGGTCCAGCCGGCGCTGGAAGCGGCCCGCATTTTGGCCGGGCGCGGCGTTTCCTGCCGGGTGGTGGACATGCGCTTCGTCAAGCCTTTGGATAAGGCTCAGCTGCGGGAGGTGTGGGAGAATTTCCGGACCGTGGTCACCGTGGAGGAGAACGCGGTGGCCGGTGGCTTCGGGGCCGGTGTGCTGGAATGGGCGGCGCGGCAGAACGCCGTTGGCCATCCGCGGGTGCTGACCCTGGGGGTGCCCGATGAGTTCCAGGAATACGCCTCACGCAAGGATCTGCTGGCGGGCATGGGCCTGTCGGCCGAAGGATTGGCCGCGACGATCGGCCGTGCCGTGGCCGAGGACGGTACTCCCTCCCAGGCGGAAAGCGCCTCATGAGTTATCCGGTCTCAGGAATGCCGGTGCGCCGCATCGGGTTGTTCGGCAATCCCGCCAAGGCGGAGCTGCCGCCGACCGTGGAGACCATCCAGCGGGTCTGCGCCGCCACCGGGGTGCGCCTGGTGGCTTCATCCGACCTGGCGGAAGTCCTGCCCGCGGGCATCCCCTTCGTCCCCAATGAACAGCTGGCTGAAGCGGTGGACGTGATCATCGCCTTGGGGGGTGATGGCACCATGCTGCGCGCGGCTCGTGTCCTGGCTCTTAGCGGGGTGCCCCTGCTGGGGGTCAACCTGGGCAGTTTGGGCTATTTGACGGATGTGCCGCTGAATGAATTGCAGACCGCCATGGACGCCCTGATCAGCGGAGATTACCACCTGGACAGGCGCAGCCGTGTCTACTGCCGGGTCCAGAGGGAAGGGCAGCCCAATACGCTGACCAGCGCTCTGAACGATCTGGTGGTGAACATGGGACCGTTGCCGCGGGCCCTGGAGATGGAGCTGATCCTGGATGGGGACAGCTTGGGGCCTTTCCTGGGGGACGGGGTCATCGTGTCCACGCCCACAGGCAGCACGGCGTACAATCTGAGCGCGGGCGGGCCCATTTGCCACTCGGCGGTGCCCTGCCTGATCGTTTCGCCCATCTGCCCGCACAGCCTGGGTATGCGCCCGCTGATCATTTCCGGGGACACCACCGTGGAGTTGCGTCTGCACGAGACCGGCGAAGGGGCTGTCCTGACGGCCGATGGTCAGAAGACCCAAACCCTGGAGAACGGGGATCGGCTCATCTTCAGCGAGGCGGACGATGAGGTGGCCCTGGTCAAATTCGCCCACAGCACCTTTTACCGTGTGATGCGCCACAAGCTGAACTGGGGCGGTCCCAACCGCCGGGGCCGGCGGAGAGTCTGATGCTCAAGGAATTGCGTGTGGCCAATCTGGCCCTGGTGGAGGACCTGGCTCTGTCCTTCGGGCCGGGCCTGACCATGATCACCGGCGAGACAGGGGCCGGCAAGAGCCTCATCGCCGGAGCCCTGGGGTTGCTGGCCGGCGGTCGGGCGGACAAGGGCCAGATCCGCGAAGGCGAGGAAACCGCCGTGGTGGAGGCCGTCTTCGACCTGCTGGATCGCCCCGCCGCCAGGGCCGCTTTCGCCGACGCCGGGTTGCGGGTGGGGGCCGACGGCTTGCTGATCATGCGCCGTGAGCTGAAGCGCGAGGGCCGGGGGCGCGTCCTGATCAACGGTCTTCTTTCTTCCCTTTCCATCTTTGAGCGGCTGGGGCCGTTGCTGCTATCCATCCAGAGTCAGGATCATCAGCGCCTGCTGACCCGCCCTGGTTTCGCTCGGGACTTTCTGGATCGTATGCTGGATCTGGGGGCCGAGCGGGAGCGCGTGGCCGCCGCCCTGGACCATTTCCGCACCCTGGAAAAGGAATTGGCGGACCGCCTGGCCGAGCAATCCTTCGCCCAGGAGCAACTGGAGATGTGGGAGTACCAGCACCAGGAAATTTCCGCGGCGCGGCTCAGCCTTCAGGAAGAAGAGGAGCTGGCGGAGAGGCTGGCCTTCGGGCGCAATGCGCGTTCCTTGCTGGAGGGCCTGGAGGTCGGCCGGCAGGATCTGCTGGCCGGGGAACCCAACGCGCGCCAGTTGCTGGCCCGCACCTTGGCGGCCCTGGAGCCCTTGGCCGGCAGCAGCCCCCGACTGGAAGAGATTCTGACCATGGTCCGTGATGCCGAGGCTTTGGTCACAGGAGAAGCTGGCCACGCGTATCGGGCGGCAGAAGCAGAGCACCTCGGACATCGACACTCTGCGCCGGGAGGTGGAGCGGGCCCGGCAGGAATTGGCCGCCGCCGCGTGGGAACTGCGCCGCAAGCGGAGCCGGGGCGCGTCCCGGGTGGCCGCCCGGGCCCAGGATAAGATTCGGCCTCTGGCCTTGCCGGACCTGGGGCTGGAGTTCCGGGTTCTGCCACAGCTGGACGACAAGGGCGAGGCCCTGGTGGAGCGCCGGCGCTGCCGGATCCGCAATCACGGGGCGGACACGGTCAGCCTTTATGCGCGCACGAACACCGGAGAAAGCTGGAACCCGGTGGGCGATGTGGCTTCCGGGGGTGAGAAAAGCCGCATCTTCTTGGGGCTGTCGGTGCTGGAAACGGGCCACCAGGCCCAACCTTTGCAGCTTTTCGATGAAATCGATGCCGGGCTGGGCATGGACAACGCCGTGCCGGTGGCGCGTTTGCTGGCCGAACTGGCCGCCGGCGGGCAGGTTCTGTGCATCACCCATCTGCCCACGGTGGCGGCCCATGGCCGGGACCATCTGAAGGTGACCAAGCAGGTGACGGGAGGGCGCACCAGCGTCTTGGTCCGGCGGCTGGACGGAGAGGACCGTATCGAGGAACTGGCGCGCCTGCTGGGCGGGGAATCGGGAACCGGTGGGGATCGCGCCGCCCAGCGGGCCTATGCCCGTCAGTTGCTGAGAGAAGCCTAGCGCGTCCTTGTCCATGCGGTTGTTCCAAATGGAGTTTGACGCGGCCCCTTTCATGTCCCATACTTGCGGCCACGAGTGTGCGCCCGTAGCTCAGCTGGATAGAGCGTCTGCCTCCGGAGCAGAAGGCCACAGGTTCGAATCCTGTCGGGCGTACCATTGATTCCATTAGGCCGCCACTTTCCCATGGGTTATCTTCAGGCGTAAGGGCAGGGAGGGGATCCTCCTGCCGGCTCGTTTCCCCATCCGGTCGAGGGCTCATGGTGCTGTTTCGTCTCTTCCTGCTGTTTTTTCTGGGATTGCTCTTGCGCCGATTCTGGTTGTCCCTCACCGGGGCCCGCCATACCCGTCGTTCCCATGGTTCCCACCAAGAGTCTACTTTCAGGGATGCTTCCCGGACCACGGACAATCGCCCCGGCCAGGATTCCCCCCGTTCCTCCATCACCGAGCAGAAAATTGATGATGCTGATTTCGAAGAAATCCCGTAGGCGGAGCGAAATGTTCGATTCCCGCTTCCGCCGAGGGGAAGGGGTGGCCTTCCCTTTGCGGCAGTATATGCGTTGCCGGGAGGAATTCAGCAGCGGTCTGTTCCATCTGGTGCTTCTGGTGGCTTTTACCGTTGTTTTGGGGAGCTTCGGGCGGACCCTCAACGGTTTGTTCACGCGGCATGGAGACAGCGTGAACCCGGCCTGGCGCTGGGTGGCCCTGGCGGTCCTGGGGCTGTTCATCCTGTCCGTTTTGCGGCGCATCCTGTACAAGGTGACGGAATTGCGGGATTTGCGGCATGAGATGCAGGCCCTCAAGGAAGAGATGGCCAACTCTTCCGATTGAGGTTGTTTTTCCGCTGAACTATCCTATCCTGTTGCCGATGCAACTCCTGAACGTTTTTTCTTTTTTGAAAAGGAGCCATTCCATGGCCAAGTACCTAGTCACGGGAGGCGCCGGCTTCATCGGCTCGCATCTGGCGCGTGAACTGGTCCAGGAGGGGCACGAGACCATCGTGTTGGACAACCTTTCCACCGGCCGTATCGAGAATATCGCCGACATCCAGGCCGATATCCGTTTCGTGGAAGGGTCGATCACGGATCTGGACACGGTCCTGGACTGCTGCCAGGGTGTGGATTGCGTGTTCCATCAGGCGGCCTTGCCCAGTGTGCCTCGCAGTGTGAAGGATCCGCTGACCAGCGATGAACACAACATCGGCGGGACGCTGCGCGTCTTCTGGGGAGCGCATCAGAGCGGTGTGCGGCGGGTTGTCTATGCGGCCAGCAGTTCCATCTACGGGAACACCGCCGAACTGCCCAAGCATGAGGGTATGCAGCCGAACCCCATGTCGCCCTACGCGGTGAACAAGCGGGTCAGCGAGCTGTACGGCGCCGTCTTCAACAACCTGTATGGCTTGAGCACGATCGGTCTGCGCTATTTCAACGTCTTCGGCCCACGACAGGATCCCAACAGCCAGTATGCCGCGGTGGTGCCCAAGTTCATCACCCGTTTCCTGGACGGGTTGCCGCCCACCATCCACGGGGACGGATTGCAGTCCCGGGACTTCACGTACATCGCCAACGTGGTGGAGGCCAATCTGGCCGCCGCCAAGGCGCGCGACGAGGCGGGAGGCCGTAGCTACAACGTGGCGCTGGGCGGCCGCATCACGGTCAAGGACCTGTGTCTGAAGATTCGCGATCTGGTCGGTTGCACGATCGAACCGGTGCATGAGGAGACCAGGGCGGGAGATGTGCGGCATTCCCAGGCGGATGTGAGCGCGGCGCGGGAAATGCTTGATTATCAAGGGTCCGTGGACCTGGATGAGGGGCTGCGCCGGACTGTGGATTGGTACAGAAAGAGCCATAAAGGCGTGAAAGGATAGCCATGCATTTCCAGAAACCCCACCGGGGAGTCGGCTTTTTTCTGCTTCTGGTCGCGATGACGATGCCCTTGCAGGGCCTGGCCCAGGTTGCGGGGAGCGCCTCGGCGGGTCGGCTGACCGCGGGTGATGTGATCGATATCCGGGTGCCCGGACGTCCGGACCTGTCCATGATCCTGACGCTGGACACTCGGGGGAAGATTGTCATTCCCCAGGTTGGCAGCGTCAGCCTGGAGGGGCTGACCACCTCCGAGGCGGAGTTGATCCTGCGCCAGCGCATGCGGCTTTTCGATCCGACCCTCGATACGGTGAAAGTGGAGCGCCAGTCGGTCGAGGAACAGGGCGCTGTTTTCTATCTGATCGGCCAGGTGGAGCATCCGGGGCAATTCACTTTCTCCTACACTCCCACTCTTTGGGAACTGTTTCGGGAAGCGGGCGGGCCGCTGGACAATGCCAATCTTAGGCAGGTGCGGTTGGTCCGGGAAGACGGGGGTAAAACCCAGGTGACCCAGTTTGATCTGTCCGAATTGCTGGAAGGCGGCCAGGTGCCCGACATCGGGCTGAAACCGGGGGATACGCTGGTGGTGCCCGCCCTGCTGGATGGGGTTTCCGGGGTGTCGACCGAGACGGGCGTGAAGGTCATGGGCGCGGTTTCTGTGCCGACGGTGGTGGCTATTGACCAGCCTACCCCTTTGCTGGACGTGCTCATGCTGGCGGGTTCGCCCTCGGCGGATTCGGAAATCCGCAAGGTCCAGTGGGTGCATGAGATCGGGGATGTGCCCCGGGCTCGGGTTGTGAATCTCAGGGAGTATCTGGATCGGGGCAACCCCATGGGTAATCCCCTGGTTTACCCCGGCGATACGGTGCGGGTGGAGTACTACCAGGAGCCCTGGTATCGGAGCACGCTGCCCTTGATCCTGGGAACGGCGGCTACCGTGGCCACGGTCTGGTTGGCCTATGACCGGGTCCAGAACGATCGCTGATCGACCGGTTTTCAGGCGGGGTGCTGTTCCTGGGGATCGCGCAGCAGATCCTTGCGCGCGACCAGGAAAAAAAGCAGGCCGATGATGACTGCCAGCCACAGCGTGAACAGACGCACCAACAGAGCCACCGCTGCGGCGGTGGCTCCGTTCATTTCCAACCGGGTGAGAAGGTAGATGATGGTGGCTTCGGTGCCGCCCAGGCCCCCAGGCAGAAAGCTGAGGGAGCCCACCAGGGTGCCGGCCGCGTAGATGAAAACCGACTCGCCCCAGCCCAGGGGAAAACCCAGGGCATGGCAAACCACATACAGCCCCAGGCATTCCGCCAGCCAGGCCAGGGTGCTGATGGCCAGGCTGAAAACGGTCTGGAAGGGATCCAGGAGCCGCCCCAGGCTGTTCAGGCTATCTTCGACACCCACTTGGTGTCGGGCCAGAAGCTTGTTCTGGACGGCCTTGCGGACCAGGATCTGGCGCACTCCGGGTTGCTGGAAAAGGAAAACCAAGACGGGGATGCCGGCGGCGGCGACCAAGCCGGTGGTCATCCCCGTCAGGCTGCCGGGCCAGAAGAAAATGCCCACCACGGCCAGGATGATGACCACCAGCAGATCATAAATCCGCTCTGCCACAACGATGGGAACACCCTTGGCCAGGGGCACGCCGTACCGTTCGCGCAAGATGCCGGCTTTGAAAATTTCTCCGATCTTACCGGGGGTGATGACCATCACATAGGTGGCGAAATAGAGATTCAGGGAAGAGCGCCAGGGCAGGGGGGCGTCCAGCACTTGTAGATATCGGGACCAGCGCGCAAAGCGCAGTATGTAATTGATAAGACTGAGAGCACCCAGGGCAATCAGGGAACTGGTGGGGATGGCGCTGAGATTCAGCTTGAGGTTATCCCAGCCAAAATACAAGGCAAGAATGGCATAAAGAGCCACCGTGAGGCCCAGTATGGCAAATGTCTTTACCATGAATTTGCGAGGTAGTTTCACCCAGCACCCTAAACGTCAAAATCAAGTAACATAAAGCCTAGCAATCAGCTAGTTTTTTAGGCAGTCAATCCGGCGTTGCCAACAATGGTTAATGACAATCTTGTACGCAACTATGAGTTTAGAAAAGGCTGAGATCATGATGTTACACGTGTTACCTGGGTCTGGGATATTCCATCAAAATTCAAAAACAGTCTTGCCTTGGAAGAGCTTTTAGTGTACAATATAGGTCAAGTCAAGAGACGACTGGGGGAGTTGTCTTTTAGAATTCCAGCCTTGGCATCTGATTTGGCAACGGGAGTGACCCCGTCTGCCAATGAGACCAACATCGAGCAATGGCAGGAAGTGTGATGGCTAAGCAGCATTATCTGAGCATGATGGCGGTGAGTTCTGTCATTGGGGGGCATGGCGGAAATTTCATTTCTGTGATCCGTGGGGGCAGCAATGCGGCCCCGTCTCTTGAAGAAGCTTTACCGCAGGATTCCAGTCCCAAGGTCAGGGATAAAAAGGCCCAGATGGGCCACGCTCCTGACTTCACTCTGCCGGGCAAGACTTATCTACAGATCAAACGGGCTTCGGATGTCGTGATTTCCATCTTGGCTCTGGGCGCTTTCGGGATCATTCTGCCTGGGCTGGCTCTCCTGATTAAGCTGGATTCCTCCGGACCGGTTTTCTATAGCCAGGAACGGGTGGGAATCAACCGCCGGCGGGTGCGGCGCCGTTTTTCCGATCGCTTCGGTAGCGAACGGCGCAAGGTCCTGCAACCTGGGCGCCCCTTCAAGGTGCATAAACTGCGCACCATGGGGGTCAATGCCGAGGCCAACGGGCCGCAGTGGGCCAAGAAGAACGACATGCGGATCACCCGTGTGGGCCGCTTCCTGCGCAAGACCCGCCTGGATGAAGTGCCCCAGTTCTGGAACGTGCTCAAGGGCGATATGAGCCTTATCGGCCCGCGCCCGGAGCGTCTGGTCTTCGTGCGCCAGCTGGAAAAGGACATCCCCGATTATCGGGACCGTCTCCTGATCAAGCCGGGCATCACGGGGCTGGCCCAGGTCATCAACGGCTATGACGAGGATATGGAATCCGTGCGTCGCAAGGTGGAGTTGGATCGGAAGTACATCCGGAACGCCGGCTTCGGCCAGGACGGGCGCATTCTGTTCAGCACCGTCGGTGTGGTTTTGAAGGGAGAGGGCGCCAGGTAGCGCCCGGCTTCCGCCCGCCAGAGGCCCTGCACTTGATATGACCGGGCCGCCTTGTTCATTCCTTATTAGACCGGGCGCTGATACCATAATCCGTCCCATGAAACCTGTGGTGCTTGTCATTGACGACGAGCAGGCCATCCGCCTGTTCCTGGAAGCCACCCTCCTGGACGAGGGCTATACCGTTGTGCCCTTCGGGGACGGTGCCTCAACTCTGGACTGGTTGCAGCAGGGTGTGCCGGATCTGGTTCTGTTGGACCTGATGCTGCCGGATATGAGTGGTATCCAGGTACTGGATCACCTGAAGAAGGCTTACCCGCATGTCCCCGTGGTGGTGATCACCGCCTATAGCCAGACGGATACGGCCGTGCAGGCCATGAAGCTGGACGCCTTCGACTATGTCTCCAAGCCCATCGAATTGGATCGTCTGCTGAAGGTGGTGGCGCAGGCTCTGGAGCAGACCGCCGAGGCGCGGACGCGGTATCAGCATGTTCATCAGAACGACCTGTTCCGAGGGTTTCCTGATGTGGTGCCCAGCCGCAGCGAGGAGATGCACCGCATCTATGACACGGTGCGCAAGATCAGTGGCGGCCCGGCCACGACGGTGCTGATCGAGGGGGAATCCGGGGTGGGCAAGGATGTGGTGGCCAATCTTATCCACCGCACCAGCTTGCGCAGCGACTATCCCTTCCTGGAGGTGAATTGCGCCGCCTTGCCGGAGAATCTGCTGGAAAGCGAGCTTTTCGGTCATGAGAAGGGGGCCTTCACCGATGCGGTGAGCCAGAAGCTGGGCCTGTTGGAGCTGGCCCACAGCGGCACCCTCTTTTTGGATGAGATCGGTGAGATGCCGCTCAGCGTGCAGGTCAAGCTGCTGCGGGTGCTGGAGAAGATGACCTTCCGCCGGGTGGGCGGCATGGAGGAGATCAACGTCGATGTGCGCATCATCGCC
>PDWJ01003973.1_pt1 | contig 13504 bp, 13 predicted proteins | sample 1430881 | NCBI WGS metagenome assembly PDWJ01 (sample SAMN01162460, study PRJNA174530) | Oral metagenome, whole genome shotgun sequencing project. | biome: Marine environment; feature: Marine mammal; material: Swab sample of the gingival sulcus; isolation source: swab sample of gingival sulcus... | reverse complement strand
TGAGATGACTTGTTATGTGTTTTTGGGTGAGTTCCAGTTAGTAATAATTGAAGGTCGCGCCCTTTGATATTGGATGCGACCTATCTATAATGGCTTTACTGGAATACATATATCGACAATATGAATTCCCTCTGGATGCTCTTTTGGGTTATTATGATATATCTCGTAGCAGAGACGATCATCGGGCTGGTAACCACTTTCAGGCAACCAGTCTCCACAAACAAAATTCCAGGCTTTTTCGTATTCCTCACTTTCGGCTAACTCAAAACGTGCAACAGCAAATTGACCACCAGGGATTTCCATTTTGCCAATTTCACCTTCAACGGGCGTTTCTTCCGAGACAGTGATACAGGCACTTATTCTGAGTTTCTCTTCTTCGGTAATTCTGGGATCATCATGATATACACACATAACAGTGGTTTCTGGAAACTTTAATAATCCTCTTGGCCCAGCCCAGTTCATCAATTTGATGAAGAGATTTTCAAAAAGTTCATCGTCTCCATTATAAGGGCCTATATGCCGAACGTAAGCGACATGATATTCCGGCATGGTCTTTACTTCAATTTTCACGAGTTTTTTGTCATCCATTTGAATCCTCCATGTGAGATTGTTGGTTACATTGTCAATATAATAGGAGGAGATGTCGAAATCTTTCCATTTATTGCTATTTGTTTTGCAATTCTTGCTAATTTCAAGACAAGTTTTTGAGCGCCATTGACTTGGACTCATTTGGAATGTATCTCTGAATGTCCGAGCAAAAGCCGCTGAACTCGAAAAGCCACAATTCAACGCAATTTCGGTAATTGATTTTTCGGGCCAATTGACAAGTTGTGCTGCTGCTTTTTCGATTCTCAGTCTTTGGGTAAATTGGTGTACTGTCTCACCAGATATTGCCTTAAAAATTCGATGAAAATGATATTGCGAGAAACATGCAACCTCAGCCAGCGTTTTGAGAGAAAAATTATCGTCAATATTTGCATCAACGTAGTCAATAACACGGTTTATTCGAGAGATATACTCATCACGCATGAGTTTGGCTCTTGTGTTGGTTTTCGTATCTGTCCTTGTTAGTAGGGCAGCACGATCTTTTACGCACATAACGGCGTCAATCACCAGCGTGAACCCGCCCTTGTCAGCAGACAATAAAGCTGATGTTGCACTAGAATGTAACCGAAGGTACAATACGCAAAAGAACAAGCGATTTCACATCTGGTGAATGGGTATCGTTAGCACTTTCATCTCTACCATCGTAAATTCAGGTTCGTAATTCTCTATAATACAGCCTTGTTTTGAGAATTGCTCCCAGAGAAGAAAAGCCGCCTTATTGCTCAACCTCAGAGTTCTCAACAAAGGTTCGCTTTAAAAGCGTTTTCATCCAGTCGATATACTGAGGCGTAGACCAGTTGCAGTCGATCGTCAGATGTTCCCAATTATGAATCGAGAGCATCGTCCACAGCATGTCAATGGCATCATCCCGAGACCAGCCCAGCGCAAGGTTCCCCTCACGTTCGAGCGTATCGACGATCTGGCGACAGGCATCGCGTAAGCAACTCATACTGTCATTCCAGGCAGCAGCCGTTGCTTCATCCGTATCACGCGTGCTGAGCAGAGCCTTCGCCAATCCGTAAATCTCCGGGATGTAGTGCCCCCACACATCGACACTTGCTTCCAGACGCGCGATTCCAGTTGTGGCGACGTTGAATTGATTGAGGCGATCATACAGCCCTTTCGTCTCATCCACATAGCGAAGCGTCGCAATCATCAGTTCTGTCCGCGAGCCAAAGTGGAGGTACAGGGCCTGTCGTGAAATACCAGCAGCCTCAGCAATATGGCGCATCTGGACCTCCTGGCCATGACGCTGCTCTAATAAATGCCACGTCGCCGTCAGGATGCGTTCTCGAGTATTGGGCTTATTTCTTCGCATGTTGTCATGTACACATTTTATTGACACCAGGTCAAGCCAAGCTATTTTTCGGGTTTTCAATTTATCACTTGACACCGAGTCAAGTATGCATTAAATTGACACTGTGTCAAGTAATATTTTTTTATCACGTCAATAAAAAGGAAAAAACGATGAAACTCACAATTTTCGGTTCGACGGGCGGGACAGGTCGCCAGGTTGTGGCACAAGCGCTTGCCCAGGAACATGACGTGACTGCGTTTGCGCGCAGCCCAGAAAAAGTTGACCAAACCCATAAAAATCTCCAGGTGATCCAAAGAGGTGTCATGAATCTCGCTTCGGCGGAGCGGGCGGTACAAGGACAGGATTCGGTGATATGCACTCTCGGTTCGGGTTCGGCCATAAGGGAGAAAACGATGGTACGGGCAAACGGTATGAAAAACATTATCTGTGCGATGGAAAAAACCAGTGTCAAGCGACTCATTTGCCAATCATCTGCTGGCGTTGTCGACAGTAGTGACACGCTGCCGTTCCTGATGAAATACCTCACTGTTCCATTCTTGCTGCGCCGCGTGTTTGCGGATCATGAAATTCAGGAAAACTCTGTTAAAGAAAGCCAACTGGATTGGATCATTCGGGGAACGTACAGACTCTTACCAGCACGGCTTTACAGCTGATAACAAAACAGTCACGAACAAAGTGTCACGCGTGGATACTGCCGATAGTCTGTCGGTGGGGCCCCTATTAAAGGGAGAAAATTCATGAAGCAAAATGCGTATTGTCATCTTTTTTCATCGTCGTCATCATGCTCATTTTGCTTATATTCCAACGAAATTTATCGCGATGTTCAGTGGCCGATACCCGTGAATCACACCCATTCAGCACAAAGGTCATTTCATACTGAGATTTGAGCTTATCCAGCACAACCAGCAAGTCGTTGCGGGACCAGGGTTTTTCAAAATAATAACTTACCCCTGAGTGATTGATGGCACGTCTTGTTGTTTCTAAACCAGCCTGTCCCGTCAACAGCACCTTGACGACTCGGTTATCATGCTCATGGATTTTCGCCAGCAGAGTATCACCGGGCATATCTGGGATGATTTGATCACAAATGACTAACCATACCCGATGTCCTCCCTCGACAAGTTCAAAGTATACCTCTAACGCTTCTTCAGCGCTTTCTGCATATTCGAATTCGCAGAAATCCTGAAAATGGTCTTCTAATTGGGCTGAGAGTTGATTTAGTACTGCCTGATCGTCATCAACACAAAGGGCGTAATATTTTTGCAGCATCAGGTCATCCGTCTTAGGGATTGAAATCCGGGGCTTCTACTCCTCGGCCTCAACGCGTCATCGAATTTAGGTAAACGTTCATTTTACATCGTCTGCAAATAATCCATGCGTTGTCAATTGAAAAAACAGGAGATTTTAGAAGATTCTTGAAGAATGAATCTGGAGGTACATATCAACGGGAAGAAGAAATGGCACTGCCGGAAAAAAGTATTGACAAATTATATGCCCTTACTATCCTACCCCAGAACAGTACCGACGACATAAGAAGGAACGTTGATTTATGACAGAGAATCCGTTGCCTTCCCTAGATGAAGCCGAGACGTTTGCCGGAATTATTATTGCGGCTGTTGTTTCGGACTTGATACAAAATTGGCAACCAAAATTATCGAAGTGATCAGCGTCAAGAATAGAGGGAAAAAAGGAGATAGACGATGCCGATTTATGAATTTTACTGTGAAAATTGCCATACTATTTATAATTTTTTATCGAGGACGGTGAATACTGAAAAAATTCCTGACTGCCCGACCTGTCAGAATGTAAGGTTAACGCGGAGAGTGTCCTTGTTTGCGACCATCTCCAAGAGGCAGACTGATGAAGGGAGCGAAGACGATATGCCGCCAATCGATGAAACTCAGATGGAAAAGGCGATGGGGATGTTAGCCCGAGAGGCGGAGCATATGGATGAAGACGATCCCCGTCAGGCAGCTCAGCTAATGCGGAAATTGTCCGACGCCACCGGACTTTCGATGGGGCCTGCAATGGAAGAAGCCTTAAACCGTATGGAACACGGTGAGGATCCTGACAAAATAGAAGAAGACATGGGGGATCTCCTTGAGAATGAAGAGCCGTTTGTGCTTCAGGAAAAAGGAGGCGCTTTGAAAAGCGTACGTCAACCCCGCCCTAAAGTCGATGATACCCTTTATGAATTATAACGAGCGTCAGAATGCCTGCACCATGACCGGTTAAGACACCATGTCGGCATTCCGAAAACCCATGCCATTAAACGATAAGAAGGCCATCTTCGGATGGAGTATGTATGATTGGGCAAACTCTGCTTTCGCTACGACGATCATCGCGGGGTTTTTCCCTGTGTTTTTCAAAGAATACTGGAATCCCGGGGTCGATGCCACTGTCAGTACAGCTCGACTAGGTCTTGCCAATTCACTGGCCGGATTAATTGTTGCGGCGATGGCTCCCATCTTGGGCGCTATTGCCGATAGAGGGACCGCAAAAAAACGGTTTTTGATCTTTTTCGCCTACATGGGCTTGTTGTCCACGTCAGGGCTGTTTTTGGTGTCACACGGGAACTGGCTCCTGGCAATGGTGCTCTATATTTTCGGTTCAATCGGATTTACGGGCGCAAATGTCTTCTATGATGCGTTGCTGACACTCGTTGTTTCTGAAGACAAGATGGATGTGATCTCGGCATTGGGGTATTCACTCGGCTATTTGGGCGGTGGAGTCTTATTTGCCCTGAATCTCTGGATGTATAAAAATCCACAGACCTTCGGCTTCGCAGATGGGGTGAGCGCCGTGCGATTCTCGTTTCTCTCGGTTGGGATCTGGTGGGCGCTGTTCTCGATTCCGGTGATACTATTTGTAAAAGAGCCGCAACAAGAACGAGCCGCATCTGGCGGCAATATGATCGCTGGTGGATTCAGGCAGCTCAAAAGTACCTTCCAGGAGATTCGCCATCTCAAAATGATCGGGTTGTTTCTGGCTGCCTACTGGCTTTATATCGACGGGGTCGATACAATTGTCAGGATGGCTGTAGATTACGGCCTGTCACTGGGATTCGATACGGCCAACTTAATTCAGGCCCTGCTGCTCACACAATTTGTCGGCTTTCCGGCAGCCATCAGTTTTGGATTTTTAGGCAAAAAAATCGGCGCAAAGCGTGCGATCTTTCTGGCAATTGGCGTCTATCTGTTTATCTCAATCTGGGCAGCCTTTATGCAACACAAATACGAATTTTATCTGCTGGCTGTGATTATCGGGTTGGTGCAGGGCGGTATTCAATCGTTAAGCCGTTCCTTTTATGCTCGTATCATTCCGGCAGATAAATCTGCCGAATATTTCGGGTTTTATAATATGCTCGGCAAATTTGCGGCGATTCTCGGTCCGCTGCTGATGGGCGGTGTCGGATTGGTGATCAGAAGCCTGGGCTATTCCAGCGACACTGCTTCTCGCATCAGCCTGACCTCGCTTTCTCTGCTCTTCCTTGGCGGAGCTATGTTATTCTACTTTGTGGATGAAGAAAAAGGCAAAGAGGACATGAAGTATTTGTCAGGAAAAGAAGGCTAATGTTTTGGGTTGCGGGGGTGACGAGTTACGAATCATCGTCCACATCTGCAATTGTAACCCGTCCATAACCCGCAACATGACACCTTTTTCACACTTTCCCCACTGCTGAGAGATAGACGGTAAATTCATCCTGCTCATCAAGCTTAAGGAGCTTGTCGGCGAGTTCCTGATGATAGGCCGCAATTGCGCAGCTTCCCGCCCCAATCGCTTCGCAAGCCAAATAGAGATTCTGACACACATGTCCGGCATCCAGAGCGATGACTTTATGCGCAGCCTCGGCATAGCGCCATTCCATTCTGTAAGGAATGGTCGTCCAGAGAAAAGTCACGGCAGCTTTTCCGGTAAACTTCTGTCCGAGTGTGGCATCAACGATTTTTTGTGCCAATTGCTCGACATGGAGCTCGAAAAGCAATTGGTGCTCGATCGGGAGATAGCGGTAAATTCCCACGTCCAATCCTTCTACATTCAGCACGCAGAGATAGGTTTCCAGTGCATGGCGGCATCCGGCGGATGGGACCGTTCGCAGTGCTCTTTCTGGTCGTAATTCCTCCTTCATCCCTTGTGTCGTCCAGAGGAGGAATGACAACTCTTCAATGCTCAAGGAGTCTTGTGTGAATTTTCGATGGCTGCGGCGGTGACGGATAGCTGCAAACAGATCGATACTTGGAATCTGCTGCCAGGCGACTGGTTGCGGCAAGTCGATCCGTATCGCATCCGGGGAAAAAGGTTTCTCGAGTGGCGGCGGAGCAATTCCCTGGTTTTGATCGGTCTGCCAAAAATCAATCGTTTGGCGAATACTGTCTTTCAAAAAATTACGATAGTGCTCTAAGGATGTATTCATAGTATGATGTTCTCCATAATGAGGCATGAGAAGTTCCCTACCAACTCTGATTTACGAACCACAATGACATGTCACCCGGTAAGAACAGGCATTCCTGCCTGTCTCCACAGATAAGACCGTCTGTACTGCCAACCATAACTGATGCAGGATTACTATAGAGTGAAAAATAGTGGTGTAGCAGTGTATGAAAGTAAGCTTTTATACAGTTGCTGGCAAGTCGTAAGCTGTCAGACAGTAAAAAAACTGCCGGACAGCTTATTCGCCATAAATATTTATTGGGCGGAGCAAATCACAGATTCGTTCTACAGAAAGGCATCGACGATGTGTTTGGCCCAGGCGATTAACCGCTCATCCTGTCGGAAGCCTGCAATACATTGCAAACCAAGGGGTAAATTGTTTTTTGAGAGTCCGGCAGGGACTGTGATCGCCGGCAAACCGGCATTAGTCCAGGGCAGATTCATATCTGGATCACCGGTCGCATGCAATCCTTTCGGAGCTTCACCGGTAGCTGCCGGACTAATCCAGAGATCGATGCCGGCTGCCTCTTGCTGTTTCGCAATATCGTCGCGCAATTCGAATCGCGCTTTTCGGGCGGATTCTAATTCCTGGGACGAAATCTGCTGGCCTTTGAGCACCACTTCGGCTGTACGAGGACGGTATAGCTCGTGATAGGCAGCAAACCACTCAGCATGCTCCTGGGCTGCTTCGGCAGCAGTCATCCGGCGGTGGCGCTCGTTCAATTCGTCAATCTTGTCGAATATCGGTATTCGCTTCACTTCATAGCCTGCGTTGTTCAATGCAAGTAGCTCCTTTTCGAAAGCTTCTAAACCGTCTTTTGTCGTTTGGGCCAGATATTCTCCTTCAGGTACACCTAAAACCGGCTTTCCAGAGACACTCACTGCCTGCCAATCATCGATTAAGAGAGAAGCGGCCAGTTCGGTACCTGCGACATCTTGTGTGAAGATGCCGACATGATCCGCGGATCTGGAAAAATAAATCAGTCCTTCGGTCGGAATACGATCGAAAGAGGGTTTAAAACCGACAACACCGCAAAATGCTGCCGGGCGGATAACCGAACCGATCGTTTGCGTGCCGAACGCGAGCGGAAAAAATCCACATGCCACGCCCGCAGCCGATCCGCTGCTGGAACCACCGGGCGTATGCTCTAAATTGTAAGGATTATGGGTTGGGCCAGGCTCGAAATAGGCGAATTCTGTCGTGACCGTTTTTCCGGCAATTAAGGCTCCGGCCTGTTTGAGTAAGGTGACACAAGCAGCTTCGCGGCCCTCGAAGAGTTCGGGCGGCAGAGCTGAACCTGCGTGTGTCGGGAAACCATCAACCCGAAAGATATCTTTAACGCCGATCGGAACGCCATACAGCGGCGGTCGAGATTGCGGATCTGGATAACGGCTCGCAAGGGCCTCTGCATCGTTCATTAGACGTTCGCGACGGTTGGTCTCAGTCACAAGCGCTTGAATCTGAGGCTCGTTGGCGTCGATTCGGTCGCACAATTCATTGATGAAGTCGTGAAGTTCGAGCTCTCCGCTGCGTAGAGCTTTCGCGATGGTTGCAAGTGGGGCATCAATAATATACATAGTGATAAAAAACATTTCCAGGAGTGTTGAAGCAAAGTTCTAGCCATCAAAACGCAGCTTCAGCACTTTTCTGGAGAATTTCATGATAACGCGATTTTTTAGGTGATTGTCAAAAAAAGATTATCTTATACTGACTTATATCACTCCTTTTTCTTTTAATTGCTCGATCTCTTCGTTAGAATAGCTGAGATAGTCTTGAAGGATTGTGCTGTTGTGTTCGCCGATTTTTGGTGCCGGTTTGCGTGTCGGTTCCTCTTCGATCGATGTCATTTTGATCGGGTTGCCAGCGACCTTGATTGTACCGATGTCGGGATCCGGCACATCGACAATCATGTTACGCGCCAGCACTTGAGGATGCTGCATGACTTTATCGACTGTATTGATCGGACTATAAGGTACTCCTGCATCTTCGAAAATGTGACACCATTCATCACACGTCTTTCGTCCGAGTTCTTCTTCCAGAATAGGAACCAATTGTTCGATATTGTCGGTCCGCAGCTTATTGGTCGCGAATAATTTATGTTGACTCAAATCATCACGGTCGAGCGCAGCACACAATTTTTGCCAGAGGATATCGTTGCCAACGGCAACGACGAGGTAAGCGTCGTGAGTTTTGAATGCCTGGAACGGTGAAATCGTTGGATGACGGTTGCCTAAGGGCTGAGGCGGTACGCCATCGACCTGATAACGCACCAGCGCATTTTCCAAAATTGCGACCTGGCAATCCAGCATCGATACATCGATCTTTTGGCCTTCACCTGTCGTTTCTCTCTGATATAGAGCGCTGCAAATTCCAACGGTCGTAAATAAGGAGGCGGTGATGTCACCAACGGACATCCCAACCCGCGTGGGAGGCATATCCGGCCAGCCCGTGATGCTGATCATGCCTCCCATAGCCTGAACAAACATGTCGTAAGCCGGTTTTCTCGAGTCCGGTCCTGTATGCCCGAAACCAGATGATGCCGCATAAATGAGCTTCGGATTCAGTTTACGCAATTCTTCATAGCCCAAACCGAGTTTTTCCATTGTGCCTGGGCGGTAATTCTCGACAAGTACATCGACTTGTTTGACGAGTTCCCGGAGGATTTCCCGGCCTTTGCCTGTTTTTAAGTTGAGGGAAATACTTTGTTTTCCTCTGTTTAGGCTCAGAAAGTACAGACTTTTCTCACCTTTGAACGGACCGAAGTGGCGGGCGTCATCACCTTTGCCAGGCATTTCGACTTTAAGAATCTCCGCCCCTAAGTCGCTTAATAACATCGTGCAAAAAGGTCCGGCCAGAACACGGGTCAAATCAAGCACTTTCACATGTTCTAAAGGTTTTGGCATAATGAGTTGTCAAACCAGACAGGTCTTAGAGACTTGTTAGGTTTTCATTCCTTACGATGTTTGGTAGATCTCATACGTATCGGTGTTCTCGATATCGAAATCCATCACAAGTACGCAATCATCACATTCAGCCAGTACAACCTTCATTGGTTTTTGTATTCAGGATGCGTCAGGTAGGCATCACGAACAGCGTCATCAGCAAAATCCATAGTAAATACCTCTAGCGATGCCTTCGGGGCTGTTATTCTCACTAGGAGTACTACCTCCCTCTACTCCAAGACTCCATTACTTCAGGTACGTTAAATCAGGTTGATCGAAACTCATAACAATCAGGCTATCGCCTGACTGAAACGTGATGAAATCTTCTTTTTTCGGATTCAGTACAACTCGTTCATCCCTCTTGATGCCAAGTAAGATACAGGGATTCGTCGGATTACGGTCATTATTCAAGATTTGAGCAATCTCTTGAAAGGTTTTACCCAGAAATGATTCGGGGTATTTTTCTTCATCGATCAGGTAAATCTCATTGGTCTCTTCGGAGTAAGTCAGAAGTTGTTGGTAGACATCGGAAATCTTTCCGAACAGGGCCGATTGTGCCAGAATACCCAATCCGTAATTGGCCGAACAAACCCATTCGTCAACACCGGCATCGATGAGATGCTGAACTTTTTGAGGATTAATCACCTCAGCAATAATGTGGGGTTTGCGCTTGACGTGTCGCTCCAGCTTAGTGATCGCCAATGAGATTAATGCTGTTTGTGCATCAGGATCTGAACAGTGGGGATCAGCCAGAATAATGACGCTCTTGGCGTGATGGGCTCTTGCTCTGCGCAAGACATCGTGCATGGTTGGATCGCTGCGGATAAAATAGACTTTTTCGTAAGCCGGGCTGTTCCGCAGTTCCAACTCATCGATCTCATCTTTACTGACAATAAGGATATCTGTTTCCGGCGCCGCCAGTGGTGAGTGTAATTCACGAACAATCCGGTCTCCGCTGTCGTGCCAGTTGCATATGACAAGATGGCTTTCCAGTTCTTTTGGCATTTTCACCTCCACTTTCATTTCAACAAATATTGATGCAATTTTTCCGATGAGGGCTGCGACCACACCGATGCCCAGGATGAAAAGGATGACTGACAGCACGCGCCCTATAAGGGTTTTCGGTGTATCGCCATATTCACCGAGAAAGAAGACCAGGACGATTCGAAAGGCATCAAATATGCTTAAATACGGGTCGTACTGCCGTTCGAAATGATAGATGAGAAAGACAGAAAAGATAAAAAACAGTAACAGAGACGCACCGACTGCCCGCCAAAAGTGTTTTCGGAACAGATTTTCCCACCAGTGAAGCGACAAGAAAAATTCCATAGGTGCATTCGTAACGAAAGTATATTCTCCAAAATCAGGATGGAATCATGTAGATCAATCATCCAGGTCAGTCCTACTGTATGCACAGTGTGACAAATCTGAAGAACCTGTCAAGAAATTCCTGCTTTCTTTAGAGAATCCAAAAGGGCTTTCGCTTTTTCCTTGACCGTTTTGATGGATTTTGGAGACGTTTATCACATGAAACGATATTCACGACATATACAGCAAGAGCTCAGAAAGCTTGCACTCTTGGCTGTTGAGAAAGAATTACGATTGCAATTGACCGAACTTTCAACACAATTTCATGCTTGGAAATCCGGAGAAATAAGCAGCCGAGAATTACGACATGTCATTCACTTGTACGTTGATGGGCCGTCGCGTGAATTATTTCGGCAACATCGAGAAGTTCCGGCGGATATTTTTGTGGCCGATGCGTTCGCTCGCGGTGTATTGCAGAAAGAAGACGTGCCGGATGACGTTTTAACAGCTATTCAGAATGGAATCCAATTTTACCATAATGTGCTTGAAAATGCATAACGGGTGACTGGCTATCAGGATATTCAAACGGTCTGATAGCTTCCCCAATTCCATCTGTGCCTGCTGTATTTTTTCGTCTGGATTTTGATGACACCGGACCTATTTTTCGGTCGTCAATCGGAGGGGAAATCCTGTCAGCAAGGAACTCATCGCGTTGGTTACGCGAGACACGAAAATGAAAAACTATATCCTCAAAGGCGATAATTATCACATCGTGGTTGAGGAAAAACACATCAGCACCGTGAAAAAGCAACTTGAGGAATTCGGGTATTTTATCGAAAGCATTTAAACGAAAAGAACTGCTACAGAGATGCAGAACCACAGAAAGTACGAGGTTTCTCCTGCTCTTCTGTTTTTCTCCTCTATGGTAATGTCTCACAACCCCGTATGCCCTAGGTACGAGAGCCGAATACCGATGGATTCACAATTCCTGCCGCAGTCAAAGAACGCACAAAAAAATTCCTTAACGCTCATTCCGAGAAACATTACGCCGGAAGATATACGGTGATGAAAAATATGTCGTTAATTTTGTCCAGCTACTTATTTTGACAATGTTAAATCATAGAATCACTATATTGGGGAAATGTTATGCCACGACGTGCCAAAGCAAAGAAAAATCCAGCCAAATTTCAGGAAACGACACCTGAGAAAAAGGAAAAACGCCAGGTTTCTTCATCGACAGCATTTTCATCAAAGGTATCTTCTCATGGATCATATTTTCTCTTTTTTTTGATTTTCTTGAGCATTTTTGCCTGCTATAAACTCATTCAACCATACCTCAACGCTGTTATCCTGGCAACGATACTGGCCATTTTGGTAAAACCGATTTATGAGAAGATTGTGAAATTTTGTGGTAGACGGAGAAGCCTGGCCGCATTTATCACGTGTGTACTCCTGGTGTTAGTGGTCCTTCTTCCATTGACCTTCATGCTTTTTGCCCTTATTCAACAAGGAGTTCAGGCGGTGAACGGTATCTATGACTGGGTTGCAAGCGGAGAGTATAAAACCCTTATCGAGCATCCCTGGCTGCTGAAAATCGATGAATATATTAGAAGATATCTCCCGGATGTTCAAAAATTTTTTCCAGATTTTAAACTTGCCAATATTCAATTGGACAAAATTCTCCTCGATCTCAGCGCAAGTCTCGGTAAAAATTTGCTCAATCAGGGGGGACATCTGTTCGGGAACTTGACTGCCCTTATCGGGCAATCTTTTTTAATGGTCTTCACCTTCTTTTTTATGGTACGCGATCAGGAGCAGATGTTCGAAGGTATCCTGCATCTTCTTCCGCTTTCCAATAGCCAGGAAGAACAAATTCTCGATAAAATTCGTTCTGTTTCGAAGTCAGTCATCTTCGGTACGTTTATTACAGCAGTCTCTCAGGGATTTGCCGGCGGGATAGCCTTTCACATTGCCGGACTGCCTGGGTTGTTTTGGGGAACGATGATCGCCTTCGCTTCGCTGATTCCTGTAGTTGGAACAGCCCTGATTTGGGTTCCGGCTGTCGTGTATCTCCTGCTGTCCGGCCATTGGGGATACAGCTTGTTCGTGGCGCTGTGGTGTGCGGTTCTCGTCGGGTCGATCGACAACTTTGTGCGCCCGTTATTTATGAAAGGGCCTGGGGAAAATATGAATACCCTTGTGATCTTTTTTGCTCTTCTTGGAGGAATTAATTATTTTGGCTTGATTGGCCTGTTGTATGGTCCGCTCATCGTCGGACTGACGATGGTATTGTTATATATTTATAGCTTGGAGTTTAATACATTCCTGACTCAACAGGATAACAGGTAAAAAATAGGAGAATTTGTATCATGATAGATCAAACCGCCCCGGAAGAACGTATGAATACACCTCTGCTGATTTGCTTCATGTGGATATCCTACCAATGGGATGGGTAGCCCGAACGACCCCACCCCGCAGATGATTTACGTGAAGTGGCAGCAGTGAAACGCAACCATCGCTATTCAGCATCTCAGAGGATTTTTAACCTTCGGCGCGAGCCCGCTATTTTTTATGAGAAGCATTGGAAGGCTTTAGCCATCTTGTACCTGGCAACATTAGGCCCAGGTGATGTTGTGTTGCCCCCCCCACATCATCATTCCCGATCCATATTTAAGCCCGATTATTGCCGGGGCCAATGTGATCGGAGTCTCGATGAAAGACGGCAAAGAAGCATTACTGCGAAATATTGCTGAAATGTGCCGCACTGTCTCGCCTCAGCCGAAAATTGTCACTTTAAATTACCCACATCATCCGACCGCCCACACCTTTGAGATCGGATTTTCGAAGAAATTGTCCAGCTCGCAAAACGATTCCGTTGAAAACAAGCCATTCGACAAC